>Ga0157374_10001551_pt1 | contig 19367 bp, 16 predicted proteins | sample M25metaG_FD_115308 | JGI IMG/M metagenome (GOLD analysis project Ga0157374, IMG submission 115308) | Miscanthus rhizosphere microbial communities from Kellogg Biological Station, Michigan, USA - M2-5 metaG | ecosystem: Host-associated > Plants > Roots > Rhizosphere > Soil | place: USA: Michigan... | reverse complement strand
CTGGCCGCGCGCCTGCGCATCCAATTTGCCACCGAACCGAAACTGCATGTCCATGAAGCTGACGTTCTAGCTACCGATTTGAGCCAGTGGGGTGAAGCCGTCATAACGGGCAATCTGCCGTACTACATCACTTCTCCGATTCTCAAAAAATTCCTGGCGCTCGACGCGCGTTTTGAGATGGCTGTATTTCTGGTCCAGTGGGAAGTAGCGGAACGGCTGGTTGCCGCGCCCGGTACACGCGCGTTCGGTTATCTGTCAGTGGCGGCGCAGCTCGTCTGTGAGGTGGAATTGCTGTGCAAAGTTCCGCCGGAGGCATTCGTGCCGCCTCCTAAGGTGGATTCGGGCGCGGTGCGTCTTCGCCGCCGAAAAACATCGCCGCCGGATCTCTACGATATCCTGGTGTTTGCGGGGCGCTGCTTCACGCATAAACGGAAAATGCTGCGCAACAACCTGCGCCCGTTTTATGGCGAGAGGATCGGCAGTTGGCCGGAAGCGGGATTACGAGCCGAAGAACTCACGCTGGCGCAATTCGTGGAATTGCACGCGCGTCTGAAGTTAAACCAATGAAGCTTTCTGGACCTTGCCGTTGCGAATGCACGAGGTGCAGACGCGAACCCGCTTCCCCGCCCCTTTGACAAGAGCGTGGACAGTCTGAAGGTTCAAATTCCAGCGCCGCTTCGACACGTTATGGGCGTGGCTGATCTTATGTCCGAATTGCGGACCCCGGCCACAGATTTCACAAACTTTTGCCATGACACACTCCGGCTCAACACGTGCTGAGCGCGTAAACTGCAAGTCTAACACGACGCGAGGGTTTGCCGAAACCGTTCTTCTAAATCCTCTTTCGCGAGTGCCGTGCTGATGAACAATTCCTGCCGGGCGCCGGCACTCAGAGCGATTGCTTTCCAGCCGTTCGTAGTCGGCACCGTCACATGGATGACGGGCGCCCCTCGCGCGTCGCGCACTTTGCGGATTACTCCCGGAATTACTGAGCGAATCTCGGGATTCTCGCGCAGCAGGCGCTCGAGCACGGGCCGCAGGCCGTCGATAATACTGTGTTCGATCTTGAGCTTGTTTTTTTCCGCTCTCAGCCTCATACGCGTCATTTGAAACGCTTCTTGTATAGAAAATCGATCCCGAATTCGCCGTTATCGTCGCGCAACGCAATCACGGAAAACTGCCTGTTAAGCGACCACTCAAGGCGAAATATCTGCTCGGAAGTTTGCGAGAGGTTCGTGACGTACGTAATGCTGACATCGCGCGAAATCTGCTGCTCGAGCGTCAGGCGGGCCTGCGGGGTATTCGTGATTCCCAGCACCATCGGATCGATTTTGATGTTAGTGATGCCGAACAACCTCGATAGCCGGTTCGAGGCCGGCGATACGGCGGCGCCTAAAACCGAGTTCGCGCCCGATTGCAGTGTATTGGTCTCGTTGGAAACGGGCGCACGATTTGCGGTTCGAGCAGTCTCCGGCGCGCGGCCTACCGTCAGCAACGCTATGATGTCGCTCGGCTGCAGAGGCGGGTCGGAGCGATATGTAATATTCAGCCTATTCAGCGTGCCGGCGATCGTGATATCCACCGTGATGCCGCGAGTCTGCGTTTCCAGATCCAGATCGAGCACCGGCTCAATCTTTACCGAATTCAAAAAGCTGATCTCCCCGCGATTGATACCGTAACGGGTGCCAAATACGCGAATATCGCCCTGATTGGCCGCGAGGCTCCCGAGCAGGATTGGGTGATCCGGAGTGCCGCGGAGTTGCAGATTAATTTCGGCCTCCACGTCGGGGCTTAGGGCGGTGCTGAATTGCATATTCGGCGCGCTTTCGACTGTTATGTCGAGATGCAGCCCGCTCAAAAAAGAGTTGTCGGCCGGTGATATTGCCGCCGCGTTGCTGAAAGAAGCGAGCAGCGGTCCCACGTCTGTGTTTGTGTTGAAAACCACGCGCGATATGGTGAGCGTTCCGGAAAGAATGCTGCTGTTACTTGTTCCGCTCAGCCGGAGGGAGGAGTTTGCGGTGACGCTGATGCTGCCCGCATAACGCACACGCACTTCGTGCGCTTGTCCTTCCAGGTGATACACCAGCGGGCCATTTCCCCCGAAACTGACGAACCCGCCGAGCGACATCTCGCCGCCGCCCGATTTGGCCGTCATTTTCTGTAGCGTCGCGCGATTGCGATTGAAGACCACAGTGCCATTGACCGCCGTCAATCCGTTCGAAAAGTTTGTTACAAAAAACGAGCCGTTCTCGATCGAGAGCGTTCCGTCAATAGTAGGATCGCGGAACGTTCCTCCGATGGCAGCCGATATGACCGACCGGCCGGACGATTCCACATTCGGATCGAACAGATGAAAGATCCGCAAGTTGACCGATCCAGCCAGTTTCAGGCCGGCGGCATCGCCGGCGTTTTTTCCAAGGTAGGGAACAGAACCCGCGATGTTCAGGTTGGTTTCATTGCCTTCGAGATGGAAGCTATGCACGCGGGCGATGCCGCCGCTCGCCTCGATCACAATCGGGCCGGAGTTATTTAACGCGAGATCAGGTGTGCCGGGCTTGCCGAGGGTCTCCCGCGGGGCGCGCGAAACGACCTGCAGTTGGCTGATTTCAAGCCTGGCGGTCAATTTCTCCGGTTGCCGTAGGGGACCTTCGAAGCGAATTCCGCCTTCAATCGAACCATCTATAAGGTCGTTCGCCGGCGCACCCGTGAGCGCTGTGAATGTGGCCATAGCGATGCGATCGAAATGCAAAGCGCCTTTTACTGGAAGTCCGTCGGTTAACCGTGCTTCGGCTTCGCCCCGCACAGGAATTTTGTCCAGATCGCCGCTCAGAGTCGTTCGCAGTACGTTGTTCAGGGTGGCCGTCTCCAAGACGAGATCGCCATAGCGGACATTGTTGCGCTTGATGTCGCGAAACTCGATACGTCCGCTCGCGTCAACGGGTTCTATTCGGTTCGCGGCTGTAACCCGCAGGGCGCCGGCCATGTGCATTCGCACTTGCGCATCCAAACCTGCTTGGTAGTTCCGTACACGGTCCAGGCTCGATAAAGCGAAAACATTGCTGTCGGCTTGGAAGCGGATATTTCCGGAAGGCTGGTACTCGCCCGAAAAGCGAAGCGATGCCGGTCCTTTCTGTAACCGGCCGTTCGCGATCTGCCATCGGGCGCTCTCGGCCGCCGCATCGAATTGTGCTCGATCGAAGCGCTCGCCATAGAGCGCGCCGTTCTCCACCACGACGTGAGCGTTGCCGCGCGGGCGGCGAAGCGAGCCGGAAAGCTCTAGTGAGCCGGATGCGATCCCGGCAGCCGCTGGCAGATTCGCCGGTAGCAGATTCTTGTCGCGAGCAAGATCCAGACCCTCGAACCGCGCGTTCAGATACGCCGATGTGTCCATTGAGATAGAGCCATCGCTCCACGCCACGTTTCCCGCGCCTTTCGCCCGCAGCGTCCCTTTACGCAAATCGAAGGAGGCGGCATGAAATTGGCCGGCACCCGCGCGAAATTTGGAATGAAGTTCATCCCACTGCTCGCCCCGGAACCGGAAACGGCTGAGCGAGGCTTCGCCATCCACTTGGGCCCCCCGCACTACACCTTCGAAATGTGCCCTTCCATCGGCGTTCAATACTGGCAGCGAATCCGCCGGTACGGGCCGTGGCAGCATTGCCAGGCCGGGGCGTAAGTCGTCCAAATTTGTGCTGTCCGCCGCAACCCGCAACTCGTCTCCGAGGCTGCCCGAGAACGAGGCTTGGCTGTTAGGAAGCTGCACGTGGGAATTTCCGAATTCGATCCGGCGGCCGCGCTCGCGATAGGTGAGTTGAATTTCCCCGGATACGGGAATTCCTTCGACTGAAGGAAGAATTCGCATTTGCGCTTTCAGGGTGAAATCACTGCGCGCGGTCAAGGCGCCGGTTACATGGACAGGCCCTTGCGCCATTCCGCTCCAGGCCCAAGGCCGGGAAGTAAAATAGCGCGCGGCTTCGGCGAGCGGCAAGCGGCTGATGGCCCCATCAAAGCGGAAATCGTGATGCTGCCATATGCCGGCTTCGCCCGTTAGCTTCGCGTCTGCATAAGTCGCAACCATTTGCTTCAGCATTACCTCTTGCCCGGAAGCAACAATGTCGCAATCGGCATTTACATTGCGCCATTGCCGGTACGTCACCTGGCGCACTTCGGCATGGCCGCTGAAGGTTGCACCGGTGTTCTGTTCGTAGCGGCTCGTTCCGTGAAAGGAAACGCGGCCTCCAGTGAGTCCATCGAGGCGCGCGACTTGCTTCCACTCGGCAGCCGTGAGCGCGCCATCAACTTGAAAGCTCGCGCTCGGCTGAAGAAAATTTCGCACGCTTCCGCTTGCCCGCATACTCGAGCGGCCGCTTGTAAGAGTTAAACGGCGAAGCGTCAATTGATCCTGTTGCAGCGCGCCGCTTGCGTGTAGAGAAAACGCCGGGGCGTGAAAATCGCCGGAATCCATCCGCAACCTGGCCGAAGCCAATTCGATTTCATAGTGCGGTTGTGCGCGCTGATAACCGGCCGACAATTGAATCTCCTCACCGCGCAATTGGAATGGAATTCGCCGCTCCTCCGCTACCACAACTCCATTCGATAAGGCGAAGCGCCGTACTTTGAGATCGAGCAACGTCTTCGTTACATTGGCTCTCGCACCGAAACGAGGTGCTGGAATATTGGTGGTCCCATCCGCGCGCACGAGGAGATGGATTTCGGGCCGCTCCACCGTGAGCGATGCGATACGCACATCCCGCGTCACGAGCGAAACGATGCGAAGGGTGAGACGGCCTTTCTCTATTCGCAAAAGCGGCGGCTGCCTGTTGGATTCGGTTCCATGAACCACCAGGCGGCCAAAATCGGCCGTGAACGTCCGCCAGTCGTATTGAAAATCGCCGAGCTCGACCCGGGCGCCGGTGCTTTCCTGAATTTCTGAAATGATTTTGGTTCGGATCGCTTCGCGCAGCCAGGTGGATTTCAGAATCCACCATGTGCCGACGACGCCTACCGCGACGATACCGCCGAAAAGGATGCCCGCGGCCAACCAAATTCGGGAAGAGCGCTTCATTGGAGGGTCTTATCCAAATACACGATGTTGACCTGGCGCCGGCTTTCCGCCAACCAGGCATTCAGCGCGGCGTCAGTGCGCGCTTCCGTCAGCGTGGTTCGAATGGATTCGCGTGTCGCATTCTTGGCGGCTTCTCCCTTATACGCCGCCTCGATTTCTTCGTCGGAAACCGTCGCGTCGGGACGGAACCGGTATTCGATAAACCGCAGCGTCACAAGCTGCACTTCGAGATGCTGCCGCAGTGTGCTTTCCGTCACATTATACGCGACAAGAGCCTTGGCGAGTCCCGCCTCCCCGCCATTCTGCGCGCGGATCTGCTCCAGGTACAAATCCACGTCCTGCTGGTCGGGAAGCGGATAGCGGCTCTGCTCCATCTCGCGGCGAATCAGCAATTGCCCTACCAGCCGGTCGGCGGCCGCGCGGCGCGTCTCGACATCTCTAGCCACCGGCCGGCGATTCAGCAGAGCCGTAACGCGAATTTCCTCGTCCAACTGCAATTGCGTGATGGTTTGCTGGCCGACTGTCACCGCCAGGCGATCCACAATCGCCGCCGAAAGCGGCAGAACCACGCACGTTATGAGACAAAGAACCTTCAAAACGCCTGCCCCAACGAGAAATGAAACTGGAACGCGTTAATCTTCTGTACCGTGGAAATCGCCGTTCCATCTATTAAATCTTGCTCCGTACCCTTCAGCCCAAAAAAGCGGGGTGCATTCGGACTAAATGAAAGATCGAGACGAATCGGCCCGATTGGCGTGCGATAGCGAACTCCGAAGCCAAACGCTTGCACCATATAGTCGAAATCGTGAAGATTCTGCTGCCGGAACCGAAAGCTGAATCGATTTAATGAGCTATATACGTTTCCGGCGTCATGAAACAGCACGCCGCCCACATTATCGCCAAACAGAGGAAATCGTAGTTCGAACGTGTTGATGAATAGCATGTTGCCTCCGATCGGGAATCCAGTTGTCGGATCGCGCGGTCCTGCCTGAAAATCGGGGAAGGCCCGCAGTGAAGTAGAACCGCCGGAATAAATTTTCTCGGCCAGTGGAATGCCTGGCCGACCGCCGGTCCTGGTAATCACGCCGAATTGATTGCTTCGCGCAAACACCAAATCCCGCCGAAGCAAGTGATAAGTGGAGTTTCGAAACAGGGCGCGCGCGAAATGAGTTTGCGAGCCCAGAAACCCCGGCGCGTAGCTGAGATCAAGCGATGTGAATATCCCGTGGTGCGCGTCGGCTGGATCATCACGCTTGTCCTCAATAATCGAAAAACTCTCGAGTCCGACGGTCTCCGGCTGAGATAAAAGGGGTACCAGCAATGGTTCGATCTTCAGGTTCGATAGTGATACGTTGCGGAACACCAGGCGGTACTGGAGTGTATAGGCGCGTGAAAGCCGCTGCGAAAGTTGAATCGATCCTTCACGGCGATGCGCAGTATAGGTCCGTATATCGTTCGAATTTTCGATTAACGCAGTTGTTGTCAGGCTGAGCTTTTCATTAGAAACAAATTGCGGAATAAAGTATGTGAGCGCAGCGTGCTGATCAATGGTGGATGCGGCCGTTTGCAAGCCCAGCGTCTGGCCGAGGCCCAAGAGGTTGATCCGTGTTATACCCAGCGCGATACGAGGCGCGAAGCCGGCAGCGCCCGCCGGGTTGTCTAGAGTGGTAACGCCGCCTCCGATGCGCGCGATCTGCGCGCCGACTGCCACGTTGAAAGAATAATGGCGCGCCTCGTCCATGTCGTAAAGCACATTCTTTTGGTCCTCATCGCCCGCCGGATTTTGAATGGCCGTGTTGACGCGCGCGAAAATCCCGAGGTCGTAAAGCCTGCGCTGGCTGTCGGTCTCCTTGGACAGCGAAAGCGGCTCGCCGCTCTTCAGCTCCATCCGGTCGTAAACCAGGCGGGAGCGGGTTGTCTCGAGCCCGCTTACTAAGACATCCCGCACGTACTTGCGGTCTCCCGGCCGCAGCACATAATGCAGGTTGACCTGGTGCGGCAGCTTTGCCGGCGTCGCGTCATAATCAAACGTGGCGTTCAAATAACCGCGATTGTAGTAGTAGTTCAAAAAATTGTCGCGATCATCGGCCACCCTTGCTTCGCTGAACGGCTGATTTTTGGACGATGCCAGCATGTCTTCGAGAGCCGGGCGATCGCTGGCTTCTACGCCCTCCATCGACAAATTCGACACAAACCATTGCGGCCCTTCTTCAATATCGAAAAACACCGCCAAGTGGCCCTCCGAGCCGTGGTAATCATCTTGCACACGAGACGTGACCTTCACGTCCCGAAATCCGTTCGAAGAATACAGGCTGCGAATTGATTGCACGTCCTGCTGCAAATAAGAGTCATTGAAGCGCCCGTGGGGAAAACGCGGAAGCCTCGCCGGCTCTATCAGCAGGCGCTCGCGAATAGTCTCTAGGGAAAAATAATGATTGCCGCTGATACCGAGATGCACAAATTTGTGTTGGCGCCCGCGATGAACGGTATACGTTATCGTGCGCTGGGCGGAGTTCTCCGCCCCCTTCACAGAGTGGGTCACGGACGCTTCGAAGTACCCTTCGGACTGAAAATGTTGGGCCAGGTTACGATCGCCTTCGATGAGCAAATCCGGATCGATGGAACGCTCCTGGTAGATCGGCAGCAATTGCGTCAATTTGCGGCGCCCGATTCCCGCACCTTCGACGCGTACATTCACACGCGGTCCTGCCACGATGTCGAGCCCGGGCTTTACGCGGTTAGATTTTTCCTCGTAGTCGAGCCGGGTTAGGGTCACTTTCGATTCGAGCAGGTCTTTTTTCTCGTACAGACTGCGCACGTTCTCGAGACCCTGCCGCACGCGCGCGTCGGTCACCTGCTGCCATCCGAGCAGTCCATAGAGTCTCTTCCAATGCGTCGCCCGAATAATCGCCGCATCCGGCCGCTGCGGATTGCCTTCGATGATGGGACGGTCAAAGCGCGCGCGCTCCCCACTGACGATATGGAAGGTGAGATTCGCCTGTTCGGTAGATGGCCGTTGCTCCACGTTAGCAGTCACATCGGCGTGGTAGAAGCCGTTCTGGCGAAGCAGGTTCTTCAGGGATTCAATGGCTTGGTTTTTGTCGGCTTCGACAAACGGTATCCCGAGCCGCAGCTTGGTCGCGCTCATGAGCTGGCCGCTGTTCGGTGGTTGCGGCACCCCCGAAATTTCGACGTGTCCCACGAAATATGCGTTCTGTGTTAAGAACCGCAAGGCAACCCCGCCGGGCGTTTTCTCCGCATCGACCGCCAGGTCCGCGAACCGGCCCGTCGCAAAAAGATTCTGTATGGCATTTCGCAAGTCCCGTTCGTGAAATGGCGAGCCGGTCCGGAACGGCAGCTGTGCTTGTAATTGGGGCGCGGTCAGCGGCTGGCTCGCCGGATCAAACTCGATGCTCACGATCGGGAGGCCTTCATACTGGAGCGCTTCCTGAATCGGCGATGCGTTTCGATCGTTGAATCCTGCGCTCGGCATGGCGAAGAGTAATAGCGCCAGGGCGGCTGTTAGGATCGTCGTATATGACGCCGGACGAGAAGGAGCGGTATTCCCGGCAGATTCTTTTCCCCGCCATAGGCGAGGCCGGCCAGAGCCGCATTCAGAACGCCACAGTCGCCATCGTAGGCTGCGGCGCGCTGGGCAGTTTCCAGGCGGAAGCCCTTGCGCGTGCCGGCACGGGCCGCCTTCGCTTGATCGACCGCGACTACGTGGACTATACAAACCTTCAAAGGCAGTGGCTCTATGACGAAACTGACGCACGCAATGAGTCTCCGAAAGCCATCGCCGCGGCGCGAAGATTACATCAAATTAATCGCCATGTGCTGACTGAGCCGCTGGTCAGGGATCTCTCGCCATCGAATGCCGAAGAACTAATCGCCGAATCCGATCTGATACTCGACGGCACGGACAATCTCGAAACCCGTTATCTCCTCAACGATCTTAGCGTCAAGCACGAGATTCCCTGGATCTACGGCGCCGCGATCGCGAGCTACGGAGTAGTGATGCCCGTTGTACCTGAGCGTGGCCCCTGCTTCGCGTGCGTTTATCCGGAGCCACCCACGGGTGTACAGCCGGCCTGCGATGTGAGTGGCGTGCTGGCTGCCGCAACGGCGAGCGTCGCGTCTTTGCAGGTCGCTCTCGCGCTGCGCCTGCTGGTCGGAGGTGAGCCGGTAGCATCGAATATCCAAACGCTGGATGTCTGGACCGGCGCATTTCGCCAGGTCAGCGCCGGCCCGCGCGATCCGTCCTGCCGCGTATGCGCGCAGCGGAAATTCGATTACCTCGAAGAGCGCCGCCGCGTTCCGGTGAGCCTCTGCGGCCGCAACGCCGTCCAATTGCACGAACACACGCGAGCTTTGAATCTGGACGAGCTCGCCGCGCGCCTGCGCCCGCTTGGCGATGTGCGCGTGAACGAATTCGCGCTGCGGCTTTCGTTGGACAAATACCAGTTGACATTCTTTCCGGACGGCCGTGCCATCGTCAAAGGCACGACAGACGTGGGTGTAGCGCGCGGCGTCTACGCGCGGTTGATCGGTGCCTGAGCGCGGCAAGGCAAGTTCGCGTTACTCGTACCGGAGGGCTAGCATTGGATCGATTCTCGTAGCGCGCCGTGCCGGAAATATGTACGCAGCCGCGGCTACCAGCGTCGCCACGCCAACGAAAGTCAACGCATCGAGTGGGCTCACGCCATATAAGAGACCGGCAATCAACCGGCTCAAGGAGGCCGCCAGCAGCAATCCTGCGATGACGCCCGCGAGTGTCAGCCGCAGTCCCTGCCAAGCGATCATTCTTAAGATGTCAGTCCGCTTTACCCCCACTGCCATGCGAATTCCGATCTCGCGCGTCCGCTGCGTTACGGTATACGACATCACTCCATACAACCCAACGGCCGCCAGTATCAGCGCCAGTGCGGCAAATACACTCACAGCAGCGTCTGGACTCGTGCATCCTGGGTATCTTTGCCGATTACTTCCTCCATCGTCCGCGGGCGCAGTATTGCCAGCCCCCGGTCGAGCGCCTGCACCGTCCCGCGCACCTCGGAGAGAGCCACGCTGGGAGCAATTGCAGTCCTGAGCGTCAGATAGCGCGACGAGTTGTAAGGTAGCTCCACTGTATGCGGAAAATACGCCTGCGGCATCGTTTTGGCGCGGATCCCGTACTCTTTCACGTCGTCGACCATGCCGACCATCACCTGCGCATCATTCCACCGAAACGTCTTGCTTACCGGATCCTGCTTCTTCCAAAATGTGCGCGCCGCCGTCTTGCTAACGACTGCGTGCAGCGTCAAATCCGGCGCAATTTTGGACGCCGTATTCCCGGCCGCGAGAAACAGGTCACATAGTTTCTGCGAAGATACCGCGTCGTGATCCAGATCGGCGCTGTTGAACGCGCGCCCGCGCAGCACCGGGATGCCGAATGTCTGAAAGTAATCGGCGGCTACGTAGTACCCTCTTCGTCGCTTCGCTCCTCCTCTCCCGAAAAAACCTGCAAGCAGGTTCGCTTACCTTTCTGCTTGCCTACCCGTTCTCGCCGCAAGGGCCGGGATCATTGTCATCACCCCATTTCCAAAGGAGAACCCAAAGATGAGAAGGTATCATGCTCAACTGCCTCGCAAAAAACCTGACTGGTTGCTGCCGCAAGAGACACCGGCACGCGAAGGACTAAGTCGTTGCTCAAGGACCGTCTAAAACATCAATCGCCTTTTGCGGTCATACCGACTCATCCTCCCCTGAACGGAACGATTCCTGCAATACAGCGTTATCCGTCTCCCAAATGTAACGATGCAGAAGATGGCCAGTGGTTCTAGACATATTCACATGGCTAGCTCGCAAACTTCGCGTGCACCAGGGCAATCGCGAGGGTTCGGATACCGGGAGTCGGTGGCCAAACACGAATGCGTGCGATTTGCTCAAATCCGGTCCGGCGAGCGTCGCAGGACGCATCCTGCGGGCCTGCGTGGGATGTGAGACGCTGTTTGGCGGCCTGGTGCGCAATTCCCAATTCCGAACGGAGTAGAAAACAATAAACCGAGACTGCGATCCAGGCATCATTCATTTTGCGGGAGGACCGCTTTATCTCAATCGAAGGCATTAGGGATGTTACCGACCCACCTAACAATACACGTGAGGCTGGCACAGCTTGGAAAGTTGGGGTCCGCATCTAAACGAGAGGCAATGGTATAGTCCGCGAGGACTAAGTACCGGGCGGAATTCGACTTCGGGGCAAGATGCCGCTGAACTCAAAGTCCCGGCACATTGGCCCTAAGCGCAAGGAGTTTTTCGTTAATGCCGGAAGCTGGGGGCTCGAACATCGAAGTGGCTCGTCACCTGAGCGAGCATGCTGTCCACTCAAAGTCCTCCGCACATCAGCTACTCGAGATCACGGAGGCCGTTGTGCTGGCGATTGTCGCGGTCGCCACCGCCTGGAGTGGCTATCAGGCAGCCCTCTGGACTGGACGCCAGGCTGAGCTGTATGGCCAAGCCGGCAAATTGCGAGTTCAGGCCGAAGGAGCCGAGACGTATGCCAATCAGGAGCGTTTGTATAATGCTTCAACTGTGGTGGAGTGGCTGAAAGCCCAAGCGCACGCAGACAAGAAATTAGCAGATCTGTTTGAGCGACGATTCCTTCCCGAGTTTCGCGCAGCATTTGAAGCCTGGAAGCAGACAGATCCGCTCAACAACTCCAGCGCTCCGGCAGGACCCCAGTTGATGACAGAATATCGGAGCTCCCGAACAGAACAGGCTTCCCAGTTGGACAAAAAGGCCACTGCTGTTTTTGACGAAGGCACTAGAGCTCGGGAATATTCGGACTTGTACGTACGTGCGACTGTCACGTTGGCAACCGTGTTACTGCTGATTGCTATCAGTCAGCGTTTCAGGAGCAGTACAGCGCGCGTTGTATTGGCCGTAATCGCTGGGATAATACTCTGTTTCCCTGTCTACCATATTCTTACGCTTCCCCGTGCGTAGGTCTGCTCGTCCGACGCAATCACGTTTTTGAATGGTCACCATCACCGATGGATCCGGGAGCCGCATCAAGGTTCCGGGCCTCGGCGGCTTTGACGGAGTTTTCAAACGCCTTTCGAAAAACGCGCCAGGTGAACTCGAGTCTTTATTCGCTTTGCCAGGCTGTCGCCGCGAGCAGGAGCATCTCGGAGTTTTCAACTATCGCGCATTTAACTTAACTGAAGCTGTCCTTTGCGGCGGCGAGATCCTCGCTTACGGTGCACAGCACACAGGGAAAGTTCTCGACGTTCAGGCTCGGGCCGTTTGCCCGGTCTTCTTTTCGGCCGCCTCTCTCATCTCACGCTCCATCTCGGCGTATTTTCGAGTCAGGTGCGGCACAATGCCCAGCATCCGTTCAATGAGCATCAGCTGACCGCGGCAATGCATCTCGTGCTCCTTGGCGCTCATCAAGGCTTCGAGCCGGGACTTCGTCGGCTGGCTGGGATCTTCGGTGATCTGTTCAGCTAGCTTGTCATCCGACAATCCTTCGAGAAACCGAGTAAAACGCTCTCCCTCGTTCTTCAACAGGTCGACCAACTCCTTCTTGGAACGCTTCTTTTTCTCCTCCGCCTCGAGCTCGCCGAAGGCGGTGGCCCAGTCGTATTCATGCATCTTCGTCGCTCCCGAAGCGTGGGCCTCCTGCCACATGCGCGTGCTGACTGCGATATGCGCCAATGCTTGCTCGACCGAGCGGGCGCCCTTGGCCGGCGTGAAGCTATACTTGTCCTCCGGAATATCTTCGGCCACCTGGATCGTGTTCTGGCGGACGGTGCGGAAACTCGTCGAAAGCTGCTTAGCTCCGTAGATGTTTTGCATACTCCTTAGCGTAAGCCAAACGGGCGGCGACCATTGTAACGGGGATGGAATATGCCTCTGAAAAAACGACCTCCTATGAAACCGAAAGCGTTTGCTCGTCGCTATTTTAAGTTGTCGTCATTCGCTGCTCGCCGAACGTTGATGGGTAACAGGCGAGACTAAAAATAACTCGTTCTCCGAAACGTGCAGTGTCACCTCGCTGCGGTTGTAATCATTAATCGTCAGATTCGGCATCCCCGCCGGATGGCGTTGGCCGTTGTAAAGGATATAGCCCCCACTCGGAGAAGGCGGTGTTCGTCGTAATGAAGCCCGCCAGTAATCGTAATGAAGCCGCCAGTAATGTGGAGGTGGACGGCGCAACAATATCAGACATCCAAGGCGAGGGGCTCTGGCACAATTGCCACTCCCTGGACTGAGGTCGGACCATAGCCCGATCAGCTATCTAAAGCTTGCCGCTGTTGAGCCGTAATTCGCATTTTAGGTCGCGGACCGCTGAAAGGAACGAATCTATCCCTTCTCGTTGAAGATGATGTCATGTGGGATTCGGCTCAGTGCTTTGGGCACGGTGCTCTAGCCTAAAAGATAAATTTCACCCGCAGGCGGCCCTGGAAGCCGGGGTTCCACAAATCGGCACGACTGAAGCGAGGGTCGTAGGCGTTGCTGCCGGCGGGTGTGCCGTTGATCAAAGCCCGGTAGTCGTAACCGTTGAAGAGGTTTACCGAGGACAGATTAATGGCGAAGTCGGGAGCGTTGGTAGTGCCCACACCACGATTCAGCCAACTGAAGATGTGGCGCGGCGTCTTCTGATTAAATACATTAGTCGCATTGGCTTCGAACCGGATGCGCTTCGTCTCACCCAATTTGAACTCGTGGGCGACCATCAAGTCGGTCTCAGTCAGATGAGGCGTGCGACCCAGATCGCCACGGCCGTTTACGAAGACTTCAATCCCATTCGAGGTAGTGGCTAAAGTGCTGACCGGTGTACCGCTGGCGCCATAGAAGAACCCACCGATATCGGTGGAGCCCCAACGGCCCCAGGACTTGGAGTAAGAACCGTACAGCTTAAAGACGTTCGGTCTGTCGGTAGCGAAATTTCCGGTGACGAATTCCCCTTCGAGTCAAAGAGGACTTCATCGAGATCCCAGGAGCGTGTGGCGCTGCTGCCTGGGCGAGCGATGCTACCACCGGACTGCTGCGAAGTGGTCGAACCGCTGCTTCCGCTGGTGGGAGGCGTAATTTCATCCGAGCTACCAATGCCCGCGTAGTTGCCATACAATCGGCTGCGCACATAGCTGGCGCCCCCGGAGAAACCGCGGCTAAATCGTTTGGTCACCGAAAGCTCGAGGGCGTTGTAGGTCCTTTGCGCCTTGGGTGTTGCGAAGCCGGTAGGAGTGGCACCGCTGCTGATGAATGTCTTGGCAATGCCGTAGCCGGGGTTCACATACTGATAGACCTCATCGCCATCAACCAGAGTGCCCATGTCTTCAATGGCACGCACCAGGTCATTACGCACATAGCTGGCGCGGACCACGGTGGACGATGAGAGTTGGAATTCCACTCCGGCGTTGATCAAATTGGTGGCGAAGGGCTTCAGATTGGGATCGACACTATTGAAGTTGGGAACGCGACGATCCCGGAATGCTCCGTAGGGCCATAAATTTGCTCCCGGTAGATTGGTGCCGTTCAGCGAACGAACATCCGCGTCTCGAGTCCGCGATACCGGACCGTCCAGAAATCACCGCCGAACGAACCGCGGGAGAGATCATAAGGAATCCAGTTGTATAGGCGATTGCAGCTGCCAAAGGCCTTCAGCTTTCCGGTGCCCAAAACATCCCAGGAGATTCCGACTCGCGGAGAAATTTTGTCCTGGAAGCCAAAAGCGAACGCGTCATTACGGATACTGCGGATGAAGGAAGGTACGTGCTCATTTTCGGTGCGCAGCCCGAGCGTCAAAGAAACACGAGGATGGATGCGCCAGTGGTCCTGGAGGTAGAGACTGTTCATGGTGCCGCCGGTGCTGCCACGGGTACCGATGTTATCGACCTCATAATAGCCGTAAGTGCCCCGCACCGGAGTGTTCAGCAGACCGGTAGGAGTGAACGGTAGATTCCAATACACATAGACGTAACCTTCACCCGGATAGGAGACGTCGACCTTGTTCACGTTCTTGATGATGCCGTAACCTCCTTTAATATCATGCGAATCCCAGAAACTGCCGACATACTTGCTGACATCTACTTGGAAGTAGGAGCGAGTGGCGATATCGAAGTAAGTGTTCTGGGCGCGGGGCGTGCTGGTAAAGCCCTGCGGCTGATTGGCGAGTCAGGGGGGAGGCCAACGATGCCCACCGACGAGGCCTGGAAACCGCCCTCGATCTGACCGCGATTTACCGAAGGGGCAAGGAGCGCGAGAGATTGAAAGCTCCGTGATTTTGGAAGATTATTAAACTCTTCCGCGTTGATGTTGTTCGAGCGGGTGACCCCGACGGTGTCAATGAGGGGCGCGGATTCGCTGACCACAATGGCGGTCAGAGTGGCGCCGACAGTTAACTGCATATCGATCTTGATCTGCTGGCCAACGACGATGAGCGCATCCGCCACTTCGGCCTTGGTGAAGCCCGCCTGCTCAAAGAGAAGTGTGTAGCGGCCGGGCTCGATCTGGCGGAATATATAGGAGCCGGAATTATCGGTGGTGGTTTTGTACTCGCGAGCCGACTCTTTGTTGGTCAAAGTCACTGCCGTATTGGGCGAGACGGCGCCGGTCGGGTCAGTAACGGTTCCGAGGACGGAGCCAAAACGCTCCTGAGCCGGGAGTGAAGAAGTCCCGAGCGAGAGAAGAAAACCCCATAACAACGTCGCCAACGTAAAGCGGCTGGTTAGGATTGACGCAGGACCTCGCCAATCCGAACTTTTTAGCGGATAAGAAAGAAACATTTACCCCCCCTTTTAGAGCGGGGCTCTTTGAGAGCCAGAAAACTTGCAACCTTAGAGCGATGGCATTAGCATTCTAAGCTTAAAATCGTTCTGTAAATAGAGAAACTATTAACAGTCCGGGCCAGCCGGAAGTATTCCGGAGGACTATGGGAGACAAGTCTCGCGGAACTACTGGGCAATGGTTAGCCCGGAAGTGAGACGCGAACGGGCGAGGCACGATGGAGCTGGTGATCCGACACTGGAGCATCGGCTGTTCCCCATACGACCACTTCCGACAACGCCGGCTTCGTAGCCACTCCCAATCCGAAACTCCGAAACTAATGTTCCGGTAATTGCTTGGAAGCATCCGGTCGTCGGAAAAAGGCAGCTTGTGGTCCTTCTGAAGATTAACCGCGTGTAGTCGCGAGGGGTAGATCTATCTTGCAAGCTTTACTTGGACGGGAAACGCAGTAACGTTCATGTCAGTAGTGCCGATACGGCCAAGTGGATTCCTCTACCTTTGGCCGTCAAGAAGAATCTATTCGACGCATGGCCTTGTTGATGCTTCGTGTCAAGCCTGGGTGTGGAGATCAGGTCAAGGCATGGCCGATGGACCAAGGCGACCAAAGCTGGTGTCTGCGCTAGTCCCTACAACCAGAAGGAAAGCGGATCCTTTAAGCAGATAGACTGGAATGGCAACTCTTCGATGGCTCGCACGTCAACCTGGTATGAGGAAGAACATGGCAGCCAACATCAAGTAAACAGCCAGGAGTTGCACACCCTCGAACCAATTAGAATCTCCGTCCCCGGCAATTTGCCCTGTTATCGCCATTGCCAGTACCAGAGCAGTGATCTCGATGGGGCTAAACAGCAGATCCATGGGTGCATGCCCGGTCAAGCGGCTCATCAGAACCAGTGCCGGAGCGGCAAAGAGGGCAATTTGTGTACTGCTTCCCAGGCTTATCCCGACGCTCAGGTCCATGCGTCCCGCCAGAGCGCTGCGAACTGCGGACAAGGCCTCCGCTGCGTTCCCCGCGATCGCGACAACGATGACGCCGACAAACAGATCGCTCAACCCGAGTTGCTTCGCTGCAGCTTCAACAGAGCCGGCCAGGATTTCACTCATCCACCCGATGAATGCCGACGTGAGCAGCAAACCTGTCACGGCACTTTTTTTCGTCCAGACAGCATGGCCATCGCCGGTCTCCCGTCCAGGCGACAGCAACTGAGTATGCGTTCGCAGCGTGAATAGCAGGCTTAGCCCGTAAGTGATCAGAAGAATTATCGAGAATTCCATACTCAAATCCGCTTCCTGACCCGGCGTCCGTGAAGTCACAGCATAGTGATACGCAGCAGGCAGAATCAACGAAAGTCCGGCGAGTGCTAACATCGTTGCTCGCGTTCGGGCCGCCAAGGCATTAAATTTGAGTGTTTTCTTCTTGACCCCGGCAGCGATGATCGATACACCTAACGCGAGTAAGAGGTTCCCCAGGATCGAGCCGGTAATAGAGGCTTTCACAACTCCATCCAGCCCTTGGCGCAGGGCGAAATAGCCGATCAGGAGTTCGCCTGCATTCCCGAAAGTGACGTTCAGTAGGCCGCCCACTGTCGGACCCGTGTGTACCGCGAGATGCTCTGTCGATTCGCTCAGGAAGTGTGCCAGCGGAATCATCGTCAATGCAGACAGAAAGAAGACAATGGTCCGATGCTGGACGAAAAAGAACTCGGCGACGATCGTCAATGGCACGAGCAACAGCAGGATCGAGACTTTGCTGTGGAGTACTTCGTGCAATGCCGATGATGTAGTACTCAGGTTGTTAGTAATGTGCATGAAGAGTTTCTCATCCTAGAACAGGAGCCAGCTGCAAAGGTTTCGCTTGGGTTCGATGGCGGCAGTACTGCGATGTCGACCGGATGTCATTAATTCGGCGGGCAATCATGCTGGGTCGCTGCCGACATCAAAACTCTGGCGCTCTCAAAGCGACCGGAACGGCGACTTCCCGTCCAAGTGGATTTCTTTGCTCTACCCTGCACCGTAACAGTGATCTATTCGAATTGAGCTTCCGCCCAAACCTCCGGATCGTGTGCGATCGGGGCTACCCACGATCACGAGAACAAATCATCGTTCGGAACGATCGTGCCTCCGGGAAGGCACAGACTGTGCTTCGAATTCGAGGACAATAGAACGATGAGGAAGAGGATCGTAGGATCACACCGGGCCGAATCGAGCGGAAGGTCGGATCCAGAGTGGCTCGATCTCGAACAGATGGCCACGGTGGAAGTAACGTCGGAAGATCCAGAGTTCCCTGTTGAGTCCGCCCTCGGCTCGAAAGATGGGCCGGGTTGGCGCGCGGCCGAAAGAGGTGAACAGAAGATTCGAATCATCTTTGACAAACCTGTATCGCTGCGTCGCATTCAGCTCCGTTTCCACGACGATCGCTGCGAGCGGCGACAAGAGTTTGTTATTCGTTGGTCTCATGCCACGGGCGGACAGCCTAGGGAGATCGTGCGCCAACAATGGAATTTCAGCCCCACCGGATCTACCGCGGAGTTGGAAGACTATATAGTCGATTTGGCCGATGTCTCAGCCTTGGAACTCACGATTCAACCCGACCTAAATGGAGGCGAAGCGGTTGCGAGTCTTGCCTCATGCCGTTTAGGCAAACGCTAGTAGTGGGCGGATCCTATTGACCCGGCCGCTCTCTAGACTCCTTTTTCGCCAATGATAATGCCGGTTTCCCCAAAGCCATGTAGCTTCACTCATGGTTTTCCTTTTGCTCGCGAGGCCACCATCCTTTCCCAATCCCGATCGCAAAAGAGACATCGACCGGACGAATTACGATTTTGTTTTTCTGCGACAGGAGAAGTTCGGCCTGACTTCTGAGCATGTGCTGCATGTTGTGCCTAAGCGTAAGGAGAAGGGCTCGATGCTTGGACAGATCTGGGTGGATGCAGGAACGTTCAGAATCCGAAGAATTGAAGGCGTGCCCGCGAAAAGCCCGCGCTTGGTTAATTCATTCGCTGCGCGAACCTGACCGTAAGCCGGCTGGTCGGTGGCCAATTCGACAATGGCCTGTTCGATATGGGCTTCGATCCGGTTCTTCAAACACGGTTTGCGTCGGCGAAATCTCTTTGAGCGCAAGCTCGCCATCTTTCTCGTACAGCTCCTTGAAGCGATAGAAACTGTCGCGCGAGTAGCCCATCACTTTGCAAGCCTCGGAACACTGCCGAGCATGTCAGCCTTTATGGAAGCCTGCAAAGGTCAAATGTCAGCCTCGATGCGGATAAAGTTGTCGACGGTGACCGGCATCAAGACGGGAATTGCTTTTGTTTGGGCGGCCATTCTCGTCCCTCGGTCCTTGGGCGGATTAATTCAGTCTTTGATATCCGGCAGCACCCACGCTTTGTTCGAATAGCGGCTTCTTCGGGCCGTAGAAGCGGAACAGGACTTCGAATTTTCCGTTTGGGTCGGTAGGGACCCAGTTGCAATCTTTACCGACCGGGGCTTTGGGGGCGAAGTAGAGGTCGACCGAGCCGTCTGCGTTCTTCTGCAG
>Ga0157374_10001550_pt1 | contig 19372 bp, 44 predicted proteins | sample M25metaG_FD_115308 | JGI IMG/M metagenome (GOLD analysis project Ga0157374, IMG submission 115308) | Miscanthus rhizosphere microbial communities from Kellogg Biological Station, Michigan, USA - M2-5 metaG | ecosystem: Host-associated > Plants > Roots > Rhizosphere > Soil | place: USA: Michigan... | reverse complement strand
TTAGAAACTATACAGTGTAAGTTCGAATCTTACATGCGACACCAATATGGCCCTTTAACCCAACGGCAGAGGTAGAGGATTTAAACCCCTCTCAGTCTCGGTTCGAGTCCGAGAAGGGCTACCAATCAAAAGGGGAATTGTTATGACTAAAGGTGAATTTAAAACTGTGATGGAAATACTTATAAAATGCATTGATGTTTTGCAAAATGAAAAACAAACTCCTACTACCGAATTCAAAGATATTGCTGAAAGCGATTGGGGAAAAGGATTTAATGAAGGTTTTGCTGCCGGGTTAGAAACGGTACAGCAGGCTATCCAAACGTGGGTAACCGAAACACTTAACTAAGCTCAACTAGCCCAACGGCAGAGGCAATTGATTCAAAACCAATTAAGTCCGAGTTCGAATCTCGGGTTGAGCACCAATTACTGACCCTTAGCTCAGAGGAAGAGCATCTGTTTTACACGCAGAATGTCGAGATTTCGAAATTCTCAGGGTCAACCATTTAGCTACTTGACATAAATTAGTAGGTTAGTTTACAACAAATTATCACGTCGGGGACAGCGTGATGTTTCGAAACAAAAAAAGTGTCCCTAGATCAAAAAGGAACGGCGAACGTTTGATCGAGGTGTTGAGTAAACTACAGTCGTGACAATCTGGAGAGACAGATAACTCATAGATAAGGAGAACCTTGGCGGGCCGCAGATTTACTGCGGACGGAATTGTAGGTCCGAATCCTACCCAGCGAACAAGTTTTTTAGTTTCTCGCTGGTGGTGAAAACCATCACACCGTCCTCGCACCAAGGGTAGCGTCGAAAGACGAGCAACTAACACAAGGCACAGATGCCGCGCCTACTCCTTATTCCCTTTTTTCATAACGAAAGGATTTTTAATGTTTTTTATCGTCGCTCTTATACTAATTGCTGGTCAACCTATTACAGGTGGTAAATTAAATGATGCACAATTTACAAACAAGGCGGCATGTGAAGCGGCTCGTCCAGTTGCTGAAAAAGCACTCATGGATGAACTATTGAAGAGTGCTAATGAATTCAAGAAAGATCATCCGGAACAAGCAAAAGAAATTGATGAACAGTTAGAGAAAACTGAAATCAAAACGCAGTGTTTTGAACAAAAAAAGTAATTCTTTCTGAAGAATGTTCGGACCTGCACGAACTAAAATAAATGAGCAGGGATTATTTGAACCTTCGGAGGGTGGTGCAAGTCATTAACCCATAAGAGGGTGGTCTCCCGAGCGAGCAGTACCGTCTGCCAAATATATAATTAAAACGGACTTATTTTTATTCCCCTTTCGTCTAATGGCTAAGGCGTTCGCCCGATAAGCGAAAAAAGAAAGATCGAAACTTTCAAGGGGAACCATTTCAAATCGAACAGAAGTTCTTAAATCGAGCATAGGCCGCGAGATTTGAAATTTAGACCACAAGCATAAAAGTAATGCGCTGGCCTTTTAACCCATGAAAACACGGGGCAGTACCGTGGTGGTCTACCAATACACACGCATGGCATGATTTGGAAAGCAAGTGGCTCTTAACCACTGATATGGGAGTTCGATTCTCCCTGCGTGTACCAATTGTAATAGAAGGAGATTAATTATAATCTGTTCCTAAATATGTTGATGCCAATATTTGATCTGTCTTCTGTTGACTTACAAACTTTTAATCGAGAACTACACAAACATTGCGATGACTGTTGCGAATGGAAACCAATTTCTCTCTTTAATAAAAGAGATGGTTATTGCAAGGCATGTCGTGCAGTAAGAGATAAAAAAAGAGCACAAGCAACCTATGAACGTTTTTCTTTCGCAGAAATTCCTTGTACGTATTGTGGTCTGATTCATTGCGATGTAATTGAATTGCATCACGACGATCCAACAACAAAAGAAACAACGGTTGCACGTGCAAAATCATCGAGATGGTCGGATAAACGTATTCAAAAAGAAATAGACAAATGTACACCTCTCTGTGCTAACTGTCACAAAATGATACACGGTTATTTGAGATTTGTTAAGAAAATACGCACCAGCGATCTAACATCGGAAGAATGGGAGACATTCCATAAATATTATAGAATAGGGAAATTCAAGGAATGAAAAAAACAGTAATTGCTTTGGTTCTTTTGTCATCGCTTTTGGCAATGGGTGGATGTGCACCGCTTATCTTTGGTGGTTTGGGTGCGGCTGGTTTTGCTGGATGGGAATATGAATTCAGAACTTGCGTTGCAATTGCGGATGGACAACCTGTCAGTCGTCATTTCGCGAGACTGCATCCTAATCTGGCTAAGTGTGTTCGATAAAGCGGCTGTCGATTAGTGGCAAGTCTCCTGTCTGTCTAACAGGTATCCGGAGTTCGATTCTCCGCAGTCGCGCCAAATTACACCATGGTGTAAAGACACGAATATGATAGATATAAATGAATATATGAATTTATCTTTAGATGAAAGAAAAAAACATCTGAGACTTGATGAAGATTGTATCGAACGTGGTGGGCCAAAAAGTCAAACTCTATCTTCATATTGTAAAGCTTTAATGGCTCATGTTTTAGATACTTCTATTCCAACAAATAGAAATATATATGTTTGTCATGCTTGTCATAATTCAAAATGTTCCAATCCCTATCATTTATATTGGGGAACACCTAAAGAAAATTGGAAAGATTCATTTGATAAAGGAACGGTTAAAACCACATGGCAAAATATGATAGAAAAGCATGGCTATGAAAAAGCACTAGCAATTTGTAAAAATAATAGGTATAGAGAAACCAGTAAACATACAATTTACTATACAAATGGTATTAAGGAAATAAGACTTAAACCTAATCAAGAAATACCAGAAGGTTTTTATAAAGGTAGAAATACGCGTTAGCTCACGGTGAGCAGGACCGTCTTATAAACGGTTGCCCTAGATTGGGGTTCACGGATGGGATCGTTACCCATAGCGCGTACCATTTTTGAGGATGTTTTATGAAAGCATTTATTAACTATGATGATTCAGAATTTCCTCCAACGTTAAAATTTCATATTCATGGTTGCTATCATAAACGACAACCGCGTCCGTTGCTTCAACGTGGTCGTGAGTATCTTTGGGAAGAAGCAAATAAACAAATAGGTCATAAAGTAAAACTTCCGATAGATTTTCCGGTTGATTTATGGATGGCATTGGTTGACCCTTGCAGTCCTGATCTAGATCATGTACTGGAAGCATTCTTTATGATGGTTGATGGAAAAACTTTGAAAGGCCCTTCGATCTTCACCGACGATAGGCATATTCAATGGATTTCGTTTGGAAAATTGTGGACGACAGAACAAACAAAGAGGGATGGTTTGAGATGAAAGAACTAGCGAAAACCCTAACAGAACTCATTGAGAAATCAAATTCTACGCGCCGAAGAAATTATAATAATTTGTCGAGGGTCATCAAAGAAATGTCCGATCCGGTTAATTTTCTTTTGGATATGATGGCAATCCATGGATCAAATTGGCTTCAGGGACTTGATGATTTATTACACGATGAAATGGATACCGAACGTACTGTAAATAAAATGAGTGCGTCGTGTGCTGGTGTAGTGACAATAGAATTCGCTGATGGAACCAAAGAAACCAAACAACTTTAAGGAAGATGAAGTGGGACGGCTCCCACCACGGTCTTGAAAACCGATGGTACGTTAACGCGTATGGTGATCGACACAGCCCGTCTTCCGCCAATTTTTTGGGATGATAAATGTCCGAGACATCACTATGGAGTCAATAAATATAATCCATGTGGACAGTAGAGGCTTCCTGGTTTGGAAGTGATTTTTTTCAAATCTTTGAGGCCGAATCGAAAGATGCTGCGGAACGTGGTGCTTGTAATTGGGCATTCGAGCGCATGTCTCCAGTTCCGGAAATGAATTGGATACGGGGAATTCCAGTTAATAAAGCAATGAAATGTTTTTATATTCACGTCCCAGAAATCATTACATTTAGAATGTTGCAATACTTTTAGCGCGGAAAAGCACCGGGAGCTAGACAGTCTCATAAGCTGTAATCTAGTGAGTTCGATTCTCACCTGCGCAACCAATTTCTCACTTGACATAGAATCAAAAATATGTAAATTGAGAATTAAACATCGAAAGAGGAACGCAAATGTATCTCTTGATATGGTGGCTCGCGGTTCAGCCCATGTTAATGGGTTTGATGGAATATAATTCAGAGGAATTTATAAAATATGGCTTCAGTATCTACGGAATCCCAGGAAATAGTTCAAAAGAACACTAAACTTTCAATGCACCCTCGTGTGGTTAATGGCCGCACGGTCCATACAAAAGTTAACACTTGTGAATCATATAAAGGTGGTGGTAAACTGGCAAAGAAGATGAAAAATCTCAATCGCCGCCGATTAGATCATTCGGCTACCTTGAAAAATTTGCCGAGTAATGTTAACCCGTCGTCCTATCGCACCCCTGGTTCTATGAACAGAAGCAAGTAAAAGGAAAAGCCATGCAGGCTCGTCCCGAGAGTTTCGATAAGAATCTTTTGGCAGTTCAATCTTACTTGCGCGCCTTTGCGCGACAACTGTGCCGTAAATCGCGCGTTGAGAGTTCTGAACTTATTCAGGCAACTAACGAACGCATCCTGAGAAAATTTCATCTTTTTGAAGAAGGAACAAATTTTAAGGGGTGGGCCGCCCGAGTGATGGTCAATGTACTAAGATCAAAAACCAGAGAAATATATGTTAATTCAAAATATTTCGATGTGTACGACGATGTGTTGGAAAACATTCCTGAGAATTTTAGATTTTCAAAAAAAGATAACCCAGAGAACATACTTTCCTGGAAACAACAGTGGGAAAAAATTATCCCACATCTAAATGATCCCGCGTGGCAATATTTGTGGGAATATGACGGCTACAAAACCGAGCATGGATACGAATATATTTCTGAAAGATTTGGTGTTCCGGTGAACACCATTAAAACACGAGTTTTTAAGTTTAGAAAAAAGATAGCGAAAGAACTAGCTGACTGAGTATTGGTTAGAGCCGTCGCGTGGATTTCTTAACAACGGCGGACGGCACGAAATTCAACCGGGTATATTCTGCTAAGGAGGCAGAGCAGTCTGTAAAACTGAGGCTTATAGCTCGCGGGGATCGTTACCCTGGACCCGGACCAATTCCTACATCATGGAGAACGACAGTGGAATGTAAATTTGTCGTCGGTCAGAAAGTAGTGTGTATCGATGATTACGATTTCATCGATGTACTTAAAGTAGGTTCCATATATTCAATTGTATGGGTTGGTATTTCCATTGGTTGCTATCATGGTGTTATTGAGGAAGGCCCATGTGTGGAATTAAAAGATATAAAAAATCCATATTCACCATTTAGAAAATATTTAAAACATGAAAATCCTTATGCATTTAATGCTAAACGTTTTCGTGCGTTAAATAAACGACCAACTGAAACATCAATCGAGGTATTCAAGAAACTTTTGACACCAAATAAACAGCTAGAGCGTGTGTAGTTTAGAGGTAAAATAAGGCGTTGCCAACGCTTCAACGCTTTGTCCAGGGTTCGATTCCCTGCACCCGCACCAATAAAGAAAGGGGAAATGAAACTGAATGATTGTACCTGTTGTAATTTTTTTCGGTGGATATTTGTCTACTCAATTTGATATGGATCGCTGGGTTACGTCAGCCAATATACAAGATAGAGGTCAGCATATTTTCGAGGCTTATCCTTATCCCGAAGGTGCAGATTCATCCGATACGTCCGCGATTAAACATGCCGAGAAAACCATAGAGAAGGTCGTGGACGAGGTTTCTACCTATGAGTCCACCCACTATACCATTGTCGGACATTCCAGCGGCTGCGCCGTTTCCAACGAGGTGGCGAACCGGTTGCTTCAGAAGAGAATAACTAATTTTTCTCTGGTTTGTCTCGATGGATTTCGACCAAACAAGAAATTGGAAACATTGGAAAAGACACAACTGTGGTCGGCTCGATGCGGCGACGTTCATGCACGGAATTGGAATGCATTAAATGATTCCAAAAGATTTCATGTGTACGAGGCCAAGAATTGTAAAGCAAGTTGGGCACTCCATTTTTCTTTGGTAAACAAAATGGCCAGCGATGAACTTGTTAAACATATTACGGATGGTTACAAGGGTGTCGTTGCCAATCTAGCGTTCCTGGAACAGGAACAAGAAGAAGAATTTAAGATCGCCGCGCCCCACGTGTGGGGTTCATGGGATGAACCAAAGGAGTGAAGTAATGTCGTATAATTGTTCTCCATATCTTGAAGGCAAAGAAGGCACATTAATGTGTCCTAAATGTGAAGGTAATAATCTTCACCATGGAGCGGTTAAAATATATGAACGAAGAGAAGATCAACCAACGACAGAAATTACTATCAAAAATGAAACTAAAACTATTGAAATCGAAAATGATAGCCAGAATAATCCTAGCAAAAGAAGAAATGCTGTTGGTATATATTTTGAATGTGAAGAGTGTGGTCCGGTTGGCGAATTAACTATTTCTCAACATAAAGGATCAACTTTTGTGGAATGGAGAGAAATTTAAGCCTCAGTAGCTCAGTGGGTAGAGCGCAAGTCTGAAGAACTTGGCGTCGGTGGTTCGATTCCATCTTGGGGCACCAATTCTATGGGGGTGTAATTCTAGTGGTAAAATGCCTGCCTTGCACGCAGGACTCAGCGGTTCGATTCCGCTCTCCTCCACCAATTTAATAATGGGGTCAAGGCCGAGCAAGGTGCATGGCGCAGTCTGTTAAACTGAGACTAGGCAGGTTCGATTCCTGCGTCCCCAGCCATTTTGTTAACCAAAAGAAATGTTTGATTCAAATCCATTTATACAAGGATATTATTGGGGCAAGCGAAACATGTCACCAACAAATCCTTATCCTAAAGGAACCGACGCCAACAAGGCATGGTGGTTTGGGTATCAAAAAGGATGGTTTGAAAAATTTTGGAACAAGAAATCAAACAAACGTTGGTTAAAAGAATACAAAAAACAACAAGCGCAAGTAACAGCCTCCGCTACGAACGGAGAGTGATGTAACCGGATAGGAAGATGCGGGTTCGAGTCCTGCCTTGCGCGCCATTTAACTGAGTATCGCCTAGTCTGGTATGACACCTCGTTTGGGGCGAGGAATAACGGGAGTCCGAATCTCTCTACTCAGACCATTTTCAATCAAGTGTCGTCAATGACGACATGACTTCTGCGCAGTCGCCCTAAGCGCTCTTGTAAGTGAGGGTTTGAGATTCTTATTGAGTTTTTATTGAGAAGTAGTATAAAGGAAATACACTCGGCTCTGAACCGAGAAATCTAGTATCGTGATCTAGCTTCTCAGCCAATCGCGAGGACGCAATGCGAGACGATAGAAAACCAATATATATCGTTATTTCCGGTGGCGCAATTGTCTATATTTTATTTTTGGGAATATTTTTTGTGGGAATTCAAAAACGTATCCATCATATAAAATGGATCGAATCCCGCGTGGAACAATGTATTTACAAAAAGGGACATTTGGTCTACAATCCATTCTATCCTGAAAATCATGCTTGTGCGTTTGGGGATGAGTACAGGGCTTTAGATTCAAAAGGTTTTTAATGAAAGGAAAAATGAATGTCTGACGAAATCAATCACTATGAGAACGGCTTTCGCGCTGCACTGGAAGCAAGCAAGCGTGTATGCATCGAGGCGTTAAAATTCTGGGATCGTCCCGAGAACCGTGAACGTTCCGAACGTAATGCAGCCGGTAAACAGGCCAAGTTTCTTTTGGAAGAAATTGATCGCCTGTATGTGTTGAACAACATCCAGAGATAGTCCTTTACAACTCCAATGTGGCCATGGCAGAATGGCGATGCAGCGGACTGCAACCCCGCGAACGCGTGTTCGACTCACGCTGGCCACTCCAATTTACGTCCCGTTAACCGAGTCGGGCTTCTATCCCGTTAATCGTAACCGGAGTTGAAAATGTGGGTTCGAATCCTACACGGGACACCAATTTCCGCTTGCAGTTGACCAACTTTTTATATATAAGTCCCTAGTCGTCGCATTCGGGGATTTCAATGCATCAGATCCATAACGTGGTTACTGACGGTGTACATTATTGTACAATGAATCAGGTAAGACCTGTTGCTGACCCGAAATTTATTCGAGAGTTGGTTAGTGCAACCACGATTAGTCGTGGGGAAACTTTTGTTTTTTCTTCGGATCATTCCGAATATTTTAATCTTGGCGGTGATCTAAAATTTTTTGTGGAATGTATTCGAAAAGAAAATTTTGCTGCTCTTAAAAGATATGCTTTGAATTGTGTAAGAGTGATGCACAACATTGCTCGTAAACCAGAATTCACAATAGCGATGGTGAATGGTCGTGCGGCAGGCGGGGGTTTCGAAGTTCTTTCCGCCTTTGATTACATCATTGCCACGGTAGATTCTAAATTCAGCCTACCGGAAATCAAGATGAATATGTTTCCTGGAATGGGAATTTATAGTTTGCTTTCTCGACGTGTAGGGATGCAGATTACTCACGAATTAATTACAAGTGGAAAAACATATTCAGCGGAAGAATTGAAATGTTTGGGTGTGATTGATAAGGTAATTGAAAAATTTAGCTATAATGAAATATTAAATATTCGAAACGCAGATAGATACGCTGCACTGGCGCGAAAAAATGTCATGCGGCATGATCGAATTCAAACATTATGGTTGGAATTACAAGAAGGTGTCATGTTGTGGGTTGATTGTGTTTTTAAAATGAATGAAACCGATCTATCCAAGATTGATCGTATCGTGGCTATGCAGGATCGTCTCTTTGATTGTTCATGGGAACCAAATGAAGAAATTATTATGGTAGGAGAATGAATATGAAAGATGAAGAAAAATTAGAAGAAAAATTAGAAGAAAAATTAGAAGAAAAATTAGAAGAAAAATTAGAAGTATTGAAAAAAGCCGCTGAAGTTTTTGGCTTTAGAATAGGGTGTTGCTGGTTTACTGCATACAACATGCACTTTGACGATACGCCTTGCGAAATGGTTGAAAGGGGAGAAAAAGAAAAAATTCTAAACTATCTCGGTCAACTCGAATATGGTGTTTACGTTTAAGGGAATTGCCAAACGATAGGGAATCGTGACTGTTTGCTAAACAGATCGCACCGTGAGGTGTCCGGATCGTACCCGGGGAATTCCGCCAATCAACGCGGGTGTAACTCAGTGGTAGAGTCACAGTCTTCCAAACTGTTGGTCAGGGGTTCGATTCCCCTCACCCGCTCCAAAATTGATAAAATTAAATGATTAAAATTCCTCTTGATGAACAATCCATAAATGATTTGTCCAAAAAAATAGGGCGCTCCTGTGGAGGATGTACTTTATGTTGTTTTTTGCTTTTTATTCCGGAATTGAATAAACCAAAAAGGTCAGTGTGTCCTAATAGTAGTTGCAACGGGTGTGAGGTTTACGATACGCGTCCTCAATCTTGTCGCAATTTTACTTGCGAGTGGTTGGTCAATCCGGATATCGGTGATGATTGGTATCCTCAAAAATCTGGTTTGGTTATTTTCTTTTCGGAGAATAATGGACAAGTTTTTCTGAATTTTCATTGTAGGGACGAAGGATCTTGGAAAAAGGAACCATATCATTCGCAAATTAAATTTTATGCGCGATATGGAATTGAAAATTTATTGTTTAAAACAGTTGTGCACGAAGGCACACAAAAAATGATTATTAATGGGGTTTAGTTCAGTGGTAGAACAGGAGTCTTTGAAGCTCCGTGTCGGTGGTTCGATTCCATCAACCCTAGCCAATATATGGCTCTTCTTCCGGTGAAGGAACGGCTCTCATAAGGCTGTTAGAGTGGTTCGTCTCCACTAAGAGCTACCAAAATTTTAAGCTGCCGTAGCCCAAAAGTAAGGCGTCTGACTGTGAATCAGAATAACTAGGGGCAGTACCTAGCGGTAGTACCAAAAATAAACCAGTGTAGTGTAAAGGTAACACAACGGACTCCAAACCCGTTATTGACAGTTCGAGTCTAGTCCACTGGTGCCAAATTTCCAATCAACAATTAAACGCCTGTCTTGACATAAATTATCAACTTCTCTACAGTTACAACATCACAAACACATATAAAGCGGTGGGTCAAATGTGCTTCATTCTCGCTCTCAGTGCTATATTGTCTAGTTTTGTGTTTAATTCGATGTTGTATCAAAAAGCACCAAAAGTTTTAACAGGGATTGCTTTGGGTACGTCTCTTGTTGCAACAATTGGTGCAATTTTTACATTTTGAGAGTAATATGAAACACCCCTTTGAAGCTTCGTCTGAATATACCGAATTAGAGCAAGCAATTGCTGATTCGATTTGGATGCAAATTCATAAATTTAGAGAATCATATGGAACAAGGTATCCATTTCCTACTTTATATGAAATATATCTGACAGATGGTGATAGAAATATTGATTTTTTGTGTTTCGACCAGGATCTAGAAGATTTCATTAGAGATTTATATGAAGGTGAAGTAAAAGTTGCCTATAAAACGGTTTGGAAGTATATTCAAGAAAAATTAAAAAGTGATTTTCAGGAAAATCAAAAACAAAAGCGAATCAGATCAATGCAGATCCCTCGTTTTGAACACAAAACACGTTACCAAAAATTTCCCCCAAAGAAAAACAGGTTTTTTAGATAATGGCAAAGAAAAAAGCAGGACAGAATGCAACGTGGTGCAAGGCTTACAAGACTTCCAAGCGCCGTGAAAAGAATAAGTTGATCAAGGTTCAGAAACATTTGAAGCGATTTCCAGATGATGTAACTGCGCAAGAAACAATAACGAGGTTGAAAGCGATTGTATAATGCCGTATATTTTACAAAACCAGCGACCATATTTTACTCCGTCGCTTCCTGATAATCATAAATTTTCTGTTCCCGGAGAATTGAATTTTACTCTTACCCAAATCATCCAAAAGTATGTCAAGGATGTTGGTGCATGTTATTCGACATTTAATGATATTGTTGGCGCGCTTGAATGCGCCAAACTTGAATTCTATCGTCGTGTTGTTGCCAATTACGAAAATCAAAAAATTAACGAAAATGGGGATGTTTATGACTGAAGCGAACAATCATATTGTGGAAGCACCGTGCGACGTTGAACCAACTCATACCTTGACCATCGTTGATATTGATGACGCTACACTCGGAACAGTAAGTTACGCTAACCAGCGAGCCGGGTTCAAGAACTTAGGCGGGACAGCAAATAATTCACCAGATTGGTGGGATCGAAAATTTCCGAAACAGCCAGAGCCGAAGAAAATGGGACCAGTAGAAATTCGTCGTGCACATTATCTTTTGCAGCAGCGTCAAACTGTTGATGCAATCATTAACGATATTGACAACAACAAGTACGTCAACACCCAGGATGTAATTCGAGAACATCTTTCCGATGATGATCTGAAGAAGGCAATTCTACCGGTATTGCAGAAACGTTCCGCTGACTTTGTGAAAGAATTAAAAGAACTTGGTGTAGACCTGAGTTTTTGATTGACAGAAATTAATTAAATTGATATTTTATTTTCAAGGAGAATAAATGCTAACACTTTATACAAGAGACAATTGCACGACCTGTGAATGGTCCAAACAGTTCCTGACTTCTAATTCCATCGAATATTCCGAACAAAAGATTGGTCCTGATATTTCACTGGAAGATATCAAGAAACTGTTTCCTAGTTCAACCCATCTGCCGATTATTGTTCTGAATGGACAAGTGACTGACATGCACACGGTTGCGCAACAGTTACTGACTGAGGGATAATTAAAATGGCTTTCATGCCTCTTGACTTGGATATGTTTCTTGCTGAAATGAAACATGATGTGGCCGAAATCGTCTATGATGATTACGGTACAGTGAGAGTTTTTCGCGGAACATTGATGGGCCGTTTACTTCCGGCACCACCGGTTACTCCACAAGGCTTGGAGGAACATATCCTGATCCAACGTACACGCTGGACAAGAAGATGGTTCTATGGGACGTGGCGGCGCGTAACTGGCGAGAATTCCCCACTGATCGAATTATTATGGTACAAATTACCCCGAGTTATTGATGAATAAGGCCATACTACTAGACAGGGATGGTGTTATCACTAAACTGGTTTGGCATGAAATAAAAAACGAGTGGACCGCGCCCTGGACCAGGGAAGAATTCGAAGTTCTTCCGCATGTTGATGAAGCTCTCAAAGATGCAAAATCAATGGGCTTCTTTAATTTGATCATAACTAATCAACCCGATGTTCTTGATGGTTTCATTTCTGTAGAAGACTGTGTTTTCTTTTCTGAATATCTAAAACAAGCCTATCAGATAGATGAAATTTTCGAAGCTTATTCAAGGGGTGATTGGAAATATAAACCAAATCCAGGCTTCATTGATCAAGCAAAAGATGTGTTTAATCTTGATTTGTCCCAATGTTTTTTTATTGGTGATCGTTGGAAAGACTGTGTGTGCGCCGCGCAGCGGAAAGTTAAGTACATACATGTCGGTGATCAAGACCCAATAGGACCAGTAAGATATCGAGCAAAGCATATCGGTGATGCTTTGCAATGGATTCGAAAATACGAACTAACAAAGGCAAAGTCATGACTTTTCCCGTAAGCCCCGGTGTCTCTATAACCGAAGTGGACTATTGTCCCGAACCCCCATACAATATGATTCATAAAGCTCTTGAGATAGCATTTAGTTACGGACAAATTGACGGTGCACATCATAAAACATGGGCAATCGATCAGATGGTCCGCGCTTTAACCGGCGATGGATATGATGCTTGGATCAAAGAATATGAAAATGAGGTGGATGGTGAAAAAGAATATGAATGGGATACAGGGATAGCCCCATGATTGAAACAATTATGACCGGACTTTACTTCTGGATTGGAAAGTCGATTGCCGAATTATTGATGGCTTTTTTTGCCCTGGTAATTATTGCGGTTGTATTCTTTGCGTATGTTATAGTTTCGGTTTGGTTTGATAGGAGAAAGAAAAAGAAATGAACGGTTTTGAGGAAAATGAGATCAGTAAAAATGCCAACGGTGGAACCGAAATTCTCAAGCGTCGGCTGGCTTCTTTGTTGCCTGCTGATTTGCTTGATCATTTTCAGATCATTGCATCACGCCCGCGTGAATTGCAGGCTGACAAAATCCGCATCATGTTCTTCAATGATCTTCCCAACGATCCAGAGGTAGCCAATTTTAAAGATGAAGAGTATCGAAAGCAATTTCACAAACTTGTATTTGTTTCTCATTGGCAATATGAGATGTATCGAAATATTCTCGGTGTGCCTTACTCTGATCATTCTATGGTTATTGAGGTTGGCATCGATCCCATCGAATTGGTGGACAAACCTACCGACGTTATTCGGTGTGTGTACACATCTACTCCCCATCGTGGGCTGAATATTCTTGTTCCTGTTTTTGCTAAATTGGCGGAACAACACAAGGATATTCATCTGGATGTTTTTTCATCCTTTAAATTGTATGGATGGGATGACCCCAAAGATTTTGATCAGTTGTTTGATGCGATCAAAACCAACGACCAAATGACATATCACGGAACCGTTCCTCATGCTGATCTAAAGGAATATCTGAAGAAATGTCACGTTTTTGCTTACCCCTGTATATGGCCAGAAACCGCTTGTCAGGCTCTGATGGAAGCTATGTCCGCTGGGTTGGTGTGCGTCCATTCTGATTATGCAGCGTTGCCTCTGACCGCTGGTGGGCAAACCGTGATGTATAACGGTGATCAGGATTTGCAGAAGCACGCGGGTATATTTTCATCTGCTTTGAGTCAGGCTATCGAAATGGTTCGCAATCGTGATGAAACATTTAAATCGCGGATGACACTACAGAAAATTTACGCTGATAATCGCTTTCATATCACAAAGGCAAAATTTCAGTGGGAATTCCTGTTGCGCGATCTACTTGCGAAACATCCCGATGCAGACAATCGTAAGGCACCGGAAAAGACATTCCGCTACATCATTAACCAGGGATGATCTATGTATAAATTCACCAAGGAAGAATTCTACAAGATGTTTAACGGCGAAGTTACGATGATGGAGGTCCAAATTGCACTGGATGGTCTCTTGAATAATAAACTCGTTGAATTAAAAAATGGATATTACAGTTTAACAGAAACTGGTAAATTCTACGCTGATATTTGGTTTCCAAAAGAAGATGATAATAACACGAACCCCACTACGCATTAGTTTCTTTTCGGGTGGATCGGATCTTCCTTCGTTCTATACAAAGGAACCCGGTGCTGCTCTGAGTGCGACGATTAATAAGTATGTTTACGTCGTCGTCCACGATACACCCGAAGAAACCAAACATGTTCATAATGAACTTGAGATGCCATCTGATGTTGAGCGAATGCAGCACAACATCACGCGTGAAACGTTGAAAATGTTTGGGATAGAAAAGGGAATTACGGTTACGGAAATTACGGATGTTCCTTGTCAGGGTTCTGGTTTGGGTGCGTCATCAGCCTATACGGTTGGATTACTTAGATCGCTCATTTGTAGACATAATAAAAATTCCAATAATCTAACCAATAAAGCCGATGCGCCTAGTTTAGCCGAAACTGCATCTGATATTGAAATTGAGAAATGTGGATATCCCATCGGTAAGCAGGATCAATATGCAGCCGCCGTGGGTGGTGTAAATTTATTTCGTTTCAATTCTAATCATAGTGTTGATTCTCTACCCATCGGACCTTGTAAAAATCAACTAAAACTTTTGGCAGAAAATCTGATTTTGGTTTACACCGGCAAGAAAAGAGAAGCATCCAAAATTCTAAATCATTTGAAAGATAATATGGATGCACGATTTGGCCTAGTCAAAAGACAGCGGGATATGGCCTACCAAGGCGCCGAATATCTCCGAAATTATCAATTTGATAAATTTGGTGCCCTGTTACATAATGCCTGGACATTAAAAAAAGAATCAAATGCACTAACAACTTATAAAGAAGTTGACAATTTATACGAAGAAGTGTATAGATTAGGTGCTTTGGGAGGAAAGGTTCTTGGAGCCGGTGGTGGCGGTTATATGTTACTGTATGTTCCCGAGCCTCGCCGTAATGCAGTTGTTGATTTGACACAACAACGCGGTTTCAAGGTCTTTCCTTTCCAATTTTCACACGAAGGATCACAGGTAATATTCGAGGAAAAATGAAATGTTGACAGCCCTTGTGTTGATCTGTGCCGCTACAGTTAGCGTGTGTTCTTATGGAAATGCCGACGACGTGAGGCAACCGCCGCCCCCTGTAATCGAATATGAAGGGCGCACGATACCTTTGTCGTCTTCTAACCCGTACACTGTACAGAAATTCGCCTTGGAATGGGCTGGTGAGCAAGTCGCCAAGGGCAAAATCGTGCTGCGCCCAGATCAGCATATTGAGATCAAGGTTTATAGGGCTAACGAAAATCCCGGCGAGCACAAGGCATGACCTATATAGGTGCCATAGCTTTTGTGGCAATTGTTCTTTTTGTTGTTATAACTATTATGTTTGATAAGGATTGATAAGGATTGATATAATGTATAAAGTTAAAGAGGACCTTATTTTTCTGTTTATAGCTGTTTCGTTTATAAGTGTAGTTATAGGTGCTATAGGTTTAATGATTTATTGTGCTATTTTTATTTGGCCAGAAGAAGAAGAAAAACGAAACGAAGCCTGTGCAGCTAGGCATATGGAAATAGCGCATTATTCAGTATCCAGTGGTAAAACATCAACAACTTATTATATGTGTCGTGATCCAAAAACAGGAGCATTGTTTGCAGTCGAGTAAGTTTAAAATAGAAATAAACGAATTACCCAAGTGGTCTTATCTTTTCTATTATCCTGAAAACGATAATTACGGTGTGTGCGTTCTCCGCGCAGGTTCGGAGAATAGCCGCCAAGCATTGATTGAATTGAAAGAAATTCTTGAATTAGCGGCTGATATAAAAGCCGTACTAAATTCTGGTATGGGTCATAATCTCACCAAAGAAGAAGTCAGTAAATTGGATTTTATTTTAAAATGAACATAATGATACTTGATTTAAATCAAGTACTCTTTTCGAATATGTATCAACAATTAGGAAACATCGAAAAGTTAAAAATCGAACAGCCAGTTGAAGGTGGTCCACTTTATCAAATCGATGAAGACATGCTGCGTCATATGGTTCTCAATTCGATTAGAATGCTACGTGTCCAGTTTAGAAAAGAATATCCAGAACTAGTCATTGCATGTGATGGGCAGCGTTCTTGGCGTCGCGAAATTTATCCTTACTACAAATATAAGAGAAGAAAAGAAAAGGATACATCGCAGATTGCTTGGAATGCTTTGTTTAACTCGATGACCAAAATTCGTTGTGAATTGGCGACGTTTTTTCCTTATCGTGTCGTGTATATTCCAGAAGCCGAAGCAGATGATATCATTGCCACGGTAGTTCAACTTCAGGAAACCGTTGGTGAAACGTTGATTTTTTCGGCTGATAGGGATTTTTTACAACTACATTCATCCACGGTCAAACAGTATGATCCCGTGCGTCGTAAAGCGGTGATCAACAAGAATCCGAAGGAAGCTTTGTTGTATCACATTCTACGCGGAGATTCCGGCGATGGTGTTCCCAACGTTGTATCCGACGATGATTGTTTCGCCACCGAAGGAAAACGCCAAGTACCCTTGACAGGAAAACGCATCAAAGTTATACTTGAAAACTTGAAAAATAATACGTTAGATGAAACAATCAAGAAGAACATCGAACGTAACAACAAGATGATAAATTTGAAAGCTATTCCAAAAGAGATTAAAGATAAAATCTTCAAAGAATATCTACTTGAATGCGAGAAAAAAACCGGCGATCTCAACAACTACTTTATTGAAAATAAATTGAGATTACTACACGAACACATCGGAGATTTTAAATGAAACGAAGTATTTCAGAAAACTTGGCTAGTGTTGCATCGCTAGCCACTGCAAAGGATCGTGTTGAAGCACTGCGTAGACTGGGTCAGGAAAGCCCTGCTTATGAATACGTTCTGAAACTGGCATTGGACCCGGGTGCGAAATGGGCCTTACCCGAAGGCGACCCGCCGTATAAGCCTTGTGAAGTTTTAGACAACGAAGGTGTTTTGTTTGCGGAATTGCGTCGTTTGTATCTGTTTCTGGACCCTTCGGTTCCCGGAAGTAAACCGGACTTGAGACAGAATCGCCGCGAACAGTTGTTCATTGAATTGTTGGAAACTGTGTCAACGTCTGATGCCAAGCTTCTTATCGCCATGAAAGATAAAAAACTTCCATGGAAAGAACTTGATAAGAAGACCGTTCAGAAGGCGTTTCCAAAAATTTTTTGAGAGGGAGGAACAGCCCATGGGCAAATCACGTCATCAACGTGATTATGAAGATCAAGAAACTAAAATTTACAAGGAAAAAGAACGCCAACGCGAGCGTCAACGAAAACAACAAAGAGATCGCGAAGACTTGGAACACGCCGACTCTTTAAGAACCATGATAATGAATTCAACTATAATAGGTAACCAGTAGATGCCAACATATACTTTCAGAAAAAAAGATACGAATTATACACAAACTGATTTCATGAGCATTTCCGAAATGGAAATGTTTTTGGAAAGAAATCCAGATTGGGATATTGTGCCTGCTGCCCCGCTCATTCATTCGGGGACCGGGCTGCAAAAACCGGATCAGGGTTTCCGAGATATCCTTCGCGAAATCAAACGAAAGCATTCGCAGGGAATTACAAAAAGTTCAATAAATACTTTTGATTAGGATTTTCGATATGGATTTTTTCGGAAAATATATCTTACCATTTCTCTTGGGTTTCTTCTTGGCTATTGCGGTTGGATCAACTTTTTCTCATAGTCGTCCTTATGCTACGGACAACTTTGATGATGGACCTGTATCAAAATGGTACAAAGAAATTAAAATTCCTCCTGGAAATCCTATGGTTCCGCATTTGGGTGGTGCTGGTTGTTGCAATGAATCCGATTGTCATCCAACTGAAGATAGAATTGTAAATGGACACTATCAGGCTCTTGTGGGTCATCGACGCGACGAAGATGGTGTTTGGGAATTGGAAAAATGGATTGATATTCCGGATGAAATATGGAAAAACAACCAACTCGTAAACAACCCCGCGAACCCAACAGGACACGCAGTGATTTGTCATACACCCCCGGCAAGAAATGGAAATGGTTGGGATTATTCTCTTCTAAACATTTACTGCTTTTTCCCCTCCGGTGGATACTAAAAATGAAGCAAAAAAATAATGACGGCATGACTGCACCATATCGTGGACCACGCTATAAAATTGGCGACAAGGTTCGCATTCGCGGGGGAAGTCCGTCGTTTGAAGCCGCTCTTGTGGTTGATTATGTCGTGAAGAGTCGAGAAGATACCCTTGGTGATTATGATAATCAATTGATCATTGCCTTTGAAAATGGAAATGAAAAATTGATTTCCGAGGAACGGGTTTACAAGATATGAAATATATCCAAAACTTTCTCGGTGAAGTGTCTGAAATCGTACAGACGCTGCGTTTGAATGTACAAGCCATTGATGACATTATCTCGGCACTTCGTGAAACCAAGCGACGGGGTGGGCGTTTGTTTATTATTGGCATGGGCGGATCGGCAGGAACCGCTTCCCATGCGGTGAATGATTTCCGTAAAATCGCGGGGATCGATGCCATCTGTCCCCTGGATAACGTATCGGAACTTACGGCATGGGCAAACGATATTTCTTGGGAAGACTGTATAACATACAGTTTGAAGGTAAGCCGGTTTGGTTCCGACGATACGCTGCTGATTTTATCTGGATCGGGTTGTACTACTGCATCATTCGAATTAACACCTTCTTCAATGCCGCTATTCACGGCGGCATCCTGGGCAGCGAATAGAAAAGGATCGATTATTTCTATCGTTGGAAGAGAGGAATCGCAGTTACTTCCCTTATCCACACATTCTTTGGTTATTCCCTTTTGTGAAAATGAAAAGATGATGTACGCCTATGTGGAATCACTGCACTCGGTGCTTCTGCATTTGATCGTTAATCATCCGGAACTAAAGGAAGAATAATGGACTCCTTACATGACTTAGAGGTTGCAATCGCCAACCTGTGTCGTGTGCGCAATAACCTTCTTCAAGAAAAAGAGAACGAAGAAGTAAAAATGGCCTTGCGTTTAGTGAATCCTTTCGTTAATCGTCTGCAATATGTTCGTGAATATTGGGAATTGAGGAAGAAGGATGCTTTTTACCGAAGAAAGAGATGAAACTGTTATTGCCTATCTGCGTGCTTCCATTCAGAAGGTAATGAGTAAGCAGTGTATTCAT
>Ga0157374_10001542_pt1 | contig 19428 bp, 16 predicted proteins | sample M25metaG_FD_115308 | JGI IMG/M metagenome (GOLD analysis project Ga0157374, IMG submission 115308) | Miscanthus rhizosphere microbial communities from Kellogg Biological Station, Michigan, USA - M2-5 metaG | ecosystem: Host-associated > Plants > Roots > Rhizosphere > Soil | place: USA: Michigan... | reverse complement strand
TAGCATATCTTATTGAGTAAGCAATACTAATACTATGGTAATAATTATAAGATTTTCTTCGTCGCCCTATCCACGTAGCATGTGCTCTGTACCTGCAGGAGGACCGCGGCATGGAACGAGCACGGATTAAGGTATTCGACACGACCCTGCGCGACGGCGAGCAGTCGCCGGGCTGCAGCATGAACGTGCAGGAGAAGCTGCGTCTGGCGCATCAACTCGACCGCCTGGGCGTGGATGTAATCGAAGCCGGCTTCCCTATCGCCTCGGAAGGCGACTTTGCCGCCGTGCAGGCGATTGCAGCGACCATCCGGCGCCCGATCATCGCGGCACTGGCCCGGGCGTGCGCGCCGGACATCGAGCGAGCCTGGGAGTCGCTTAAAGGAGCCGCGCGGCCACGGATTCATGTCTTCCTCGCAACCTCGGACATTCATCTGCAATACAAGCTCAAAATTTCGCGGCAGCAGTGTTTGGAGCAGGCACGAGATTCGGTACGCCTGGCGAAGTCATTATGCGCGGACGTGGAGTTTTCTCCCGAGGATGCGACCCGCACCGAGCACGAATTCCTGTATGAAGTGCTGAACGCTGTCGTGGAGGCGGGCGCAACAACACTCAATATTCCAGACACGGTAGGCTACAGCATGCCGACTGAGTTCGGCGAGTTGATCCAGGGCATTCGTCAGAATGTGCGGGGCATCGAGAATGTGACCATCTCGGCGCATTGTCACAACGATCTTGGACTGGCGGTAGCGAACTCACTGGCCGCGATCGCCGCGGGCGCGCGGCAGGTTGAGTGCACGATCAATGGCATTGGAGAGCGGGCAGGCAACGCTTCGCTCGAAGAAATTGTGATGGCCATGCGAGTGCGTCCGGACCGGTACGGGTATGAGACGGGGATCGTCGGTGAACAATTGTTCCCGGCTAGCCAGATGCTGAGTGAAATTACGGGCGTGCCGGTGCAGCCAAATAAAGCGATCACTGGTCGCAATGCCTTCGCCCATGAGGCAGGCATTCATCAGGACGGAATGCTGAAGAACCCGCTGACTTACGAAATCATGACGCCACATTCGGTGGGCGTGCCGGATTCCAAGCTGGTGCTCGGGAAGCACTCAGGACGGCATGCGCTGGGATTGCGCTGCGAGCAGTTGGGATTCCAGTTTAATCGCCGCGAGTTGGATGAAATCTATCGGCGGTTCGTGGTGCTGGCGGACAAGATCAAGCATGTGGAAGAGCACCATCTGCTGGGGTTGATTCAGGAGACACTGGGTAAGACTTCGTACCCGGCGCGGGCAGCGGAGTCTCTCGAAGACTCGCTCTTGAACCAGGTACCGTCCTGAGCAAAGCAATGTAGCGCCGGCGTCTCGCCTGCCCGAAGGGGTGGGCGGGACGCATACCCGACAGCCGGCGGGACGCCGGCGCTACGAGTTTGCCTTACAATAACCACCCATGCTCTTGAATATCACCGCTCTTCCCGGCGATGGCGTTGGGCCGGAAGTTACCGACGAAGCCGTCCGCGTTCTCGAAACCATCGCTCAGGTTTTCAGCCATCAACTCAGCATCACGCGCAAAGCGGTTGGGGGCGCGGCACTGCTTTCCAGCAAAGATCCTTTACCCGCGGACACATTGCAGGCTTGCCTGTCTTCCGGGGCGGTGTTACTGGGCGCGGTCGGCGGACCGTCATTCGATAGCTTCCCCAGCCATCTGCGGCCGGAGAGCGGCCTTCTGAGGTTGCGCCGGGGATTGGGTGTGTTTGCCAATCTTCGCCCTGCGATTTGCTTTTCGGCACTGGAAGACACATCCCCTCTGCGAGCCGATGTAGTACGCGGCACCGACGTCATGATCGTGCGCGAACTTCTAGGAGGAATCTACTTCGGTGAGCCGCGAAACACGCAAGGGGCTCCTGGCGATCGTGTGGCGATCGACACCATGCGGTACACCGAGGCCGAAATTGAGCGCATCGCGCATGTGGGTTTTGAGCTGGCGCGGACTCGCCGCCGCAAGCTGACTTCTGTAGATAAGGCCAATGTTCTGGACTGCTCACGTCTATGGCGCGAGGTGGTGACCCGGGTGGCGCAGCAGTATCCCGACGTCAAGCTGAGTCATGCGTATGTGGATTCGGCGGCGATGGCGCTGGTGGCGCGTCCGTCGGACTTCGACGTAATGTTGACGGAAAACATGTTTGGCGACATTCTTTCCGACCAGGCGGGCGCGGTCGTGGGGTCACTGGGAATGTTGGGCTCCGCCAGCATTGGTGGAAGTGTCGGCCTCTATGAGCCGGTGCATGGCTCTGCACCTGATATCGCCGGACAAGGCATTGCCAATCCTCTGGGTGCGATTTTGTCCGCGGCGATGCTCTTGCGCTACTCGTTCAAGCTAGAGACTGAAGCTGCGTGCGTGGAAGCTGCCGTGGGTGCGGTGCTGACGGCGGGAGCACGAACCAAGGATCTGGCCCGGCCCGGCGAAAATGTTCTCAGCACGACGGCGATGGGAGAGAAAGTTGCAGCAGCAATCCGGGAGCGGGGGAAAACTGCCGGGCAGAAGGCCAGCTAATCATTTCATCCCCATTGCCGAAGTAGAGTCGGTGGGAGATTCCCACAAGGCGCATGGGTGGAACAGGCATTCAGGCCTGCATTCAGATGTGCATCAGTGCGAGTTCAGTCCCCTGAGGTACCTCAGCGGATTGAAGCCGCCCGTCGTGCTACGGCAATGCAGGGCTAAAGCGCTGCTCCACCCAAAATCGGAGCTTCGCCGTTTCGGCTTTCGCACGAGCGGGACCTCGCGCCTACATTTACGCTACTTGTTGTTGCTTCTTCAGCATGGAGAAGAATTCGTGGGTGACTTGTTCGTCCCAGTATCCGGAGCGGGCTTCTTCGCGCATGGTGGTGGCGGCTTGCTCGTGCGTGAGTGAGGGTTTGTAGGGACGCGCTGTGCGCAGGGCGTCATACACGTCCACTACTTGCAGCACACGCGCCAGCAGCGGAATCTCGGTGCGGTGCAAACCGTCGGGATAGCCGCTGCCATCGGAGTGTTCGTGGTGGCTGCGAATAATCGGCAGTACCAGGCGTAGCGATTTGAGCGGCTGGCAGATGGCCTCTCCGGTGGCAGGATGCCGCTTCATAATGACCCACTCTTCCGGAGTGAGATTCGTACCTTTTTTCAGGATTTCATCGGGTACGGCGATTTTGCCCAGGTCGTGCAGATACCCGCCGCGGCGCAGGGCGACGATGGATTCAGGGGCGAGACCGAGATGGCGTCCCAGATCGCTGGCCTGGCGCGCCAGACGATCGCAGTGTCCCTCAGTGTAGGGATCACGGCTTTCCACGCTCAATCCCAGGGTACACAACACCGATTCTGCGGTCTCCAGTTCGTCGGTAAATTCCTTGAGCTTAAGCAAAGACTTGACCCGGGCAAACAGTTCTTCGGGGAAAATCGGCTTGTGCAGAAAATCGTCCGCTCCGCACTCGATGCCGAGCACACGGTCCTGACGATCAGTAAGACCGGTAATGAGCACGAACGGGATCAGGCGGGTCGCGGGGTTCTCTTTCAATTCGCGACACAATTCGTAGCCTGATTTACCTGGCATCACGACATCCGAAAGAATCAAGTCAGGCGGATGGCGGCGAATCTCAACTTCAGCGTGCAGGGCGTTGGGCACCGCGACTACGTCATAGCCGTGAGTGGCCAGCAACTCCTGCATCAGCGCCATGATGTCCTGATTGTCATCGACGACCAGAATGCGCGCCGGCGGGCGGCGGGTTGACACTTCTCCCATGTCTTTGTAAGACACGGGCCGGGAAGAAATGGTTGTCGGGAGTTTTTGCGGCGGGCTCATCGTCCGAAATGGACTAACAACCCCTTATTGTAAACGATTTCTCTCGCCAGCAACGGCCCGTGTATCAAGATAGTTCCCATTCTGGAACAACATTTAGGAGGATGTGTCATGTGCCCTTGTTTCGCATGCGCCGAGGTGCATAGGCTTGCGGGATGCGCCGTCTTTTTACTCTTTCTGTGCTAGGTTTTGCGTTGGTTGCGAATGCGGCAGGAGCGGCGAAGCCGCACGTCATCACCTTTGGCAAGGCGATGCCGATCAAGTGGTGTGTGGGGCCGAAAGAAGCCGAATGCGTCAACTTGAAAGTGCGAATCCTCTATGTGGATGGCCGTGCTCGTGAATCGACTCTCGGCGCCTCGCATGAAATTACCGAACGAGTGTTTGCAGTGCGGCGCGCCTTCCGTGTGAATGATGCTTTGGCTGGCGACGCAACGACTGCTCCCGCCTGGGTTTGGCAGCGTGGCGGATGGTTACTGGTTAACCGCGTGACTGGGAATGTTTCTTCACTGGCGCTTCCCGAGTTCGATCCTTATTACTCAGTGGCCAGTTGGTATCGCGACTACGCTGCCTACTGCGGCGTGTCGGACGATGGCAAGAAACTCTTCGCCATCGTGGTCCAGGTTGGACGCCGCAAGCCCGTCCTGAAAAAACCTCTGGGAGAAGCTGGAGGAAATGATGCGCCGGATTCGGAGTGTCCGCTGCCAGTTTGGGAGCGAAGACCGGTGCGCGTGACGTTTGAGCCGGATGAGGACCAGCAGACGACCTACTCGATACGAGGACACGCAGCGGACCTGGTCAGTGACGACGATGTTGAGGAAGAGAAGGCTTCGCAGTAGTTGGTGCCGGGCGTTTTGGTAGCGCCGGCCTCTGGCCGGTCCGAAGGGGTGGGCGGGACGCCCACCCGACAGCCTGCGGGACGCCGGCGCTACAACTTCGACTGCTGGATCGCCTCCGGCTGTACGTATCGCTGTCTGAGATAGCTGTTGGCCGCGAGCAGCAACAGGACTGTTGCCACCATCACGTAGTTACGGCGCCGTGCACGGATGTCCGGCGGCTGTGTGACCGTACCGGCCAGCACTGCACCTATGGCCAGGCCAGCAAACAGACCTCCGAGATGAGCGGAGTTGTCGATGCCGGGAACCAGGCCGAAGAACAGGTTGTAGGCCGCAAACATCATCAGGCTTCCGAGTGTCGGTTTCAGAGCTTCTTTGGCGATTGGAAGTTTCCCCGGATAGAGCACGGCGATGAGTCCACCGGCTAATCCGAAGATGGCGCCGGAAGCTCCCGCTCCGATCCCCTGCGGATGCCACCATAGGCTGGCCAGACTGCCCGCAATTCCGCTGGCTGTATAGACCAGCATGTACGTCCAACGATCGAAGATACGCTCGGCCAGCCGGCCCAGGTTCCACAAGCACCACATGTTTACAAAGATGTGAAAGATCCCGATGTGCACGTAATTCGAGGCGAGCATTCTCCAGGGCTGCGATCCCAGGGACAACGGTGCGAAGTTCGCTCCCCACATCACGAGTTGCACGGGCTTGGGCGACAAGGGCGACACGCCCGTAACCAGCATGCCGATAAAGACCAGCACATTGATCCCGACGATGGCCTGGGTGAGAACAAACGGCGAGCGAACTCTGACCAGAGGCGGTGCCATCGCGGTGTCTTGAGATGGAGCGGTCAGACCCACGTCAGCGCGGCAATCCCGGCAAAGAGGGCTGGTATCTCCTCCCGAGGTTGTCACTTCGCGACCGCAGCGAACACATGACGGCATGAAATCTCCAATGATCTTGTAGCGCCGGCGTCCCGCCGACGCTACTCTGCTACTTAATTATCGTACGCGATTCCGATCAGTCTCCCATCGACTCGACTGGCGGCATTTCCTCGGCAACGGTTTTCAATGTCACCGGGGCACTAGTTACAAGAGCGACCGATGCGACCACAATGGCGCTGCCCGCCAGAATGTATCCGCTCACGCGTTCATGCAGAACCAGCCATCCCAGAAAGACCGCGACCACCGGATTGACGTAAGCGTACGTAGAGACTTTCGACGTGGGAACGTGATTCAGCAGCCAGATGTAAGCGGTGTATCCCACCCACGATCCGAAGACGACGAGGTAGAGCATGGCGCTGACTCCGCGTACCGTCCACACGGCTCGTGAGAGGTCGCCCAATGCAAACGCAGCCAGGAAATTCGCCACACCTGCCGCGATCATCTGCCATGCGGTGGCCGAGAAGGGATCGACGTCGCTGGATTTCCATTTCTTGGCCAGCACGGAGCCGAGAGCCCAGCTGAACGATCCGCCCAATAGGCTGACCGACGCCCAGAATTGGACTCGACCCAGAGCAGTAGTCGACGACAAATCGGGCCACAACAATACCAGCAGCCCCGCCACTCCCAACCCGAGTCCGACCTTGCCGCGCAGCGCGATGTGATGATCGCCGAGCAGCAGCGAGTCCAGCACCAGAAACCAAAGCGGGGTCACGGCGATGATCAAAGCCGCCAGCCCGGACGCCACATATTTTTCTGCGTAAGAAAGTGTAAGGTTACCGCCCATGAGCAACAGCACGCCTACGACCGCCGTCTGGAGAAGTCGCGCGGGCGGGTAGAGAACCTTTCTGCCACGCAGCGCGCAGAACGCGAGCATGAATACGCCCGCAATCAGGAAGCGTATGCCGCACATCAACGCTGGGGGAATTTGCTCGACCGCGATATCGATGCCGAGATAGGTCGATCCCCAGAAGAAATAGACCAGCGCGAAGGCCACGATTACGGCGAGGCGGTGCTGGCTCTGGGTGTGCGTCGTTGGCAGTTGGGTCATTGGAAAGAGATCAAAAGTATCAGAGTTCGAAGGAAGCGTTTCCGATTCGCGGAATTTTACTTCCCCAAGGAATTGTCATTCCGAAGCGCGGTTTGTGGCGCGAAGAATCTGCTGTGTCGGCGCCGGCAGAAAGCAGATTCTCGCCGATAAACCTGGCGTCGGAATGACAATGGGTCGGGTTGTGTTTCCACAAACTGCACCGCCACCCAAAATTTCTGATTGAGTTCTTCATCAATCGCGGGCGCGGTTCTTGATCCAGATTGGAGTGCCGAGAAATCCGAACGCCTCGCGAATCTGATTTTCCAAAAAGCGCTGGTAAGCGAAGTGCAACTTTACTTTTCGATCGGTGAAGATCACAAAAGTCGGTGGCCCCACCCCGGCCTGTGTCATGTAAAAAATCCTGACTCGCTGCCGGGCAGGAACGGAGGCACGTTCGAAGTCGACGTGCTTGAGGAATCGATTCATTTCGCCGGTGCCGACGCGCTTGCGGCGCTCGCGGGCGACTTCTTCCAGCGTGGGAAATATCTTCTCGGTGCCTTTGCCCGTTGAAGCGGACACAAAGAGAATCGGGGCGTAGCTGAGAAATTTCAGCGCGTTGCGTAATCTTTCTTCGTAAGCGATGCGGTCGGCAGGACGCTTGTTCTCCTGCATGCGCGAGGCTTTGGTCTGACGTCCGGTTCGTTCCTTGCCGCTGAGAACCAAGTCCCATTTGTTTACGATGATGATCATCGAGCGTCCACTCTCGTGGGCGTATCCGGCGATGGCGGCATCGAGTTGGCTCACGCCTTCGGTTGCGTCAATCACCAGGAGAGCAATGTCGGCTGCTTCGAGGTGCTTGCGCGCCATCACGACAGAAAGCTTCTCCGCCATGAGGTGGGTCTTGCCTTTGCGGCGGATGCCGGCGGTATCGATGAAGCGGAAGCGTTTGCCGTCGTGCTCGACAATCTCGTCGACGGCATCACGCGTGGTGCCAGGAATGGGCGAGACGATGGATCGATCAGCGCCAGTCAAACGGTTCAGCAGAGTCGATTTGCCCACGTTGGGATGACCGATGATCGCAACCTTGGTTTCATGAGACACGGGCTCAGCGGTGTCGGCATTTTCCTCTGTGTCCTCAGTGTCCTCCGTGGTCAATTGGTTACGCACAGGCAATACTTCCAGCACAGCATCCAGCAGATCATCGAGTCCCCGAGCATTTTCCGCGGAGATGGGAAAGAGCTTGCGAATTCCCAACCGATGAAACTCGTCGGTGAGCGTCTGCTGCTTATCGGTATCAACTTTGTTGACCGCCAGAAACAGAGGCTTGCCCGAACGGATCAGCTGACGGGAAAGCTCGATATCGGGTGAAGCCATTTCGGTGCGGCCGTCCACCACCATGATCACGGCGTCGGCTTCTTCGAGCGCGACCTTTGCCTGACGAAAGATTTCCGCAGGGATGAAATCTTTATCTTCCGGAAGAATGCCGCCGGTATCGACGATGCGCAGGTGGCGTCCGCGCCATTCCGCATCGCCATAGAGGCGGTCGCGAGTGATGCCGGGTTCATCGCCAACGATGGCGCGCCGCGAGCCCACCAACCGGTTAAACAGCGTGGACTTGCCGACATTCGGGCGGCCCACGATGGCGACGGTTGGCATTCCGATCGCGGCCGCAGCCGATGGCGAGTTCAAAGTTGGATGGGGCATAAGATTTCGATTTGTGTGTGCGGCGAGCGAGGGCGCCCGCCGTACACATGCACAGACACATGTCTTGTAACGCTATTATAGTGACTCTGTGCCTCCTGCCTCTCATTCCACGTCCAGCGGCAACAAACGCGAGGTTTCGCTGCACCAGTTTTTCGCGCCGGGCGGAGTGCTTTCGCGCACGCATCCTGCGTACGAATTTCGCCGGGGACAACTGCAGATGGCGCAAGCTGTCGAGCAGGCGCTGGAAGAACGGCGTCACTTGATCGTCGAAGCCGGTACCGGTACGGGAAAGACACTGGCTTACCTGGTCCCTGTCATCCGGTCCGGAAAGCGCGTGATCATTTCCACGGGAACAAAGAATCTGCAGGAACAGCTGTTCAACAAGGATATCCCTTTTCTCGAACAGGCGCTTTTTCCCAACGGCGAGGGCAAGCTCAAGGTCTGTTACATGAAAGGGCGAAACAACTATTTGTGTCGCAAGAAGCTGTATGACCTCACGGATCAGCCGGTGCTCAGTGGACTGGAAGAGATCGAGCACTATCGCGCCATCGCGGCATGGGAGAAGGTGACAAACACCGGCGACCGCGCCGAACTGGCGTCGCTTCCCGAAGCCAGCGCGCTTTGGCACAAGATCGATGCCCGCTCCGACACTTGTCTGGGACAGAAGTGCAGCGCATGGGAGCGCTGTTTCATCACCGAGATGCACCGAAAGGCGATGGAAAGCGACATCATCATCGTCAACCACCATCTGTTCTTTGCCGATCTATCGATCAAGCAACAGTCGGAATATGCGCCCGATGCCGGAATTCTGCCCGAGGCGGGTGCTGTGATTTTCGACGAAGCTCACGAGCTTGAAGATGTAGCAGGGAGCTATTTCGGAGTGTCCGTCAGTAACGGACGCTTCGAAGAGTTGTGCCGCGACATCGAAGTTTCGCTGCAACGCAATCACATGCTGTCGGCATCGTTGTCGGGCGCACTGAAAAGCTTGCGCGAGCGGGCGATCTTCTTCTTCGCTCTGTTGCCTCAGGGCGACGGACGTTTCGCCTTCGAGAGCCGGCGCGAGTTCATGGAGGAAAACGGGGATGAGTTTCTGGGATTGCAGCAGGCGCTCATTCGCCTGGGTTCGGAGTTGGAGAACCTGCCTTCGAAGCCCGAGGAAGTTTTTAACTTTGCCCGACGTGCACAGGAATTGCAGGTGCAGCTTGGATTCCTGATGGAATCCGAGGACCGCAACACTGTCTTCTGGATCGAGCGCCGGCGCGGCGGACGCGAAAAGCAGAATGTTTTCCTGCAGGCTACTCCCACCGATGTCGCACCGATTTTGAAGTCTTGCCTGTTCGACAAACTGGAATGCGCGGTGCTGACCTCGGCGACACTGGCGGTCGGTGGCAGTTTCGATTACATGCGCCAACGCCTCGGCCTGGAGCATGTCCGAGAAACTGTGTTGCCGTCGCATTTCGATTATCAGAACCAGGCGCTGTTCTATGTGCCGCCCGACCTTCCCGATCCGCGCACGCCGCAATTCGCGGCGAAGGCGGCGGACCGCATCCGGCGATTGCTGGAAGTCAGCCGCGGGCGAGCATTCGTCCTGTTCACCAGCTACGCGCAGATGAATGACGTATACCAGAGGCTGTTGGGTGAACTGGAATTCCCCATGCTGTTGCAGGGAGACGCTCCCAAGAGCGCGCTGCTGGAAGAATTCCGGCTGACGCCGCATGCGGTGCTGTTTGCAACTTCTTCTTTCTGGCAGGGCGTGGACGTGCAGGGTGAGCAACTCAGCTGTGTGATCATCGACCGCCTGCCGTTTGCCGTGCCCAGCGATCCTGTAGTGGCGGCGCGGGTCAAGTCGATTGACGCCGACGGTGGCAACGCTTTCTTCCAGTATCAGGTGCCGGCGGCGGTGATTACGCTGAAACAGGGATTTGGGCGGTTGATCCGGTCACTGCATGATCGCGGCCTGCTGGTGCTGCTGGACAATCGCATTCTGAAGAAGCAATACGGGAAGGTATTTGTGGAAAGCCTTCCGCCGTATCGTCGGACGACGGACATCAAGGTGGTGGAAGATTTTTTTGGAGTTGCGTAGTGTGTGGCGGACACTCTTGTCCGCCGCTTTTGACTGGAATTTTCCAACCTGAACCAACCGACGGCAAAACCTTGAATCAAAGTCAAAGCCGGCGGACAGCAGTGTCCGCCCCACACAGGCACATCCACGTCAGTTAAAATAGAGGGTTAGATCATGCGCTGTGGCGCGGTCCGTATTCGCGCCGTTCGCTGAGGGAATCCATGTACGAAGTTACGGTTGAAGACTCGTTTGCCGCGGGACACTATCTGCGCAATTACAAGGGAAAGTGCGAGAACCCGCACGGGCACAACTACAAGGTCCGGGTCACGCTCGCGGGTAAAGAACTGGACAAGGCCGGTCTGCTGCTCGACTTCCGGGAGTTGAAAGAGGCGATGAAGCCGGTCATCGACCGGTTGGACCACCAGATGATCAACGATCTGGAGCCGTTCAAGCTGTTGAATCCCTCGGCGGAAAATCTGGCGAAGTATTTTTATGATGAGACCAACATCAATCTGGAGCGGGTTACCCAGGGCCGGGTGCGGGTGAAGAATGTCACGGTGTTTGAGACTGATATAACGACGGCTACGTATTCGGAACCGTAGCAGCGGTTTCCCGCGGGCGTTCCGCCCGCAATCGGGCCGGCGGGACGCCGGCGCTACCAAAACCATGCAGATTACCGAGATCTACAAATCGATTCAGGGCGAGTCCACGCATGCGGGGCTGCCTTGCATCTTTGTGCGGCTCACGGGATGCAATCTGCGATGCTCATGGTGTGACAGCGAGTACACGTTCACCGGCGGACATCGTCAATCGCTCGAAGGAGTGATGCAAGAAGTCACGCGGCTGAGTCCTGCGGGAGGACTGGTCGAAATTACTGGCGGCGAGCCTATGTTGCAGGAACGCGAAGTTGTGCCCCTGATGCAGCGCCTGATCGACGCTGGTTACACGGTTCTGCTGGAAACAAGCGGCGAGCGTCCGCTGGAGCGTGTGCCGGTGAAGGTCATCAAGATTGTGGATGTGAAGTGTCCGCACTCGGGAGAGGCTGACACTTTTCACATTGAAAATCTGGCTTGCCTGACCTCGGAGGATGAAGTGAAGTTTGTTCTGAGCAACCGCGGCGATTACGAATTCGCCCGCGACTTCGTGGTGGAACACGGTCTAGACCGAAGAGTGAAAGCGGTGCTATTCTCACCTGCTTTCAGCAAGGAAGCCAGTGGGGCGCGGGATGCGTCCTATTGCCTGCTGGATCCTCGGGAGCTCGCGGGCTGGATGCTGGCCGACAGCGTGCCGGCGCGGCTGGGGCTGCAGTTGCACAAGTTCATCTGGGACCCGGCAATGAAGGGCGTTTAGTAGCGCCGGCGGGACGCCGGCGCTACTAAAACCAGCATTTTCATTAACTTAGGGCAACATTACGATTCTGCCGAAAGCAACATCTAACTGTCGGATGGCCAAAGACACTCAACGCGCGGTTGTCCTACTAAGTGGCGGGATGGATTCCTGCGTTTGCGCGGCGCTGGCGGCTCGCGATCATGAGGCTGCCGCCGTCCACGTCAGCTATGGACAACGTACCGAACAGCGCGAGCAGCGAGCGTTTCTTGCCATTTGCGACCGGCTGGGGATTCGCGATCGTTTATTGGTCAGGAACGAGGCTCTCTCCGCGATTGGCGGCTCGGCACTGACTGACCGCGACATCGACGTACCCGAATCTCATGCGATCGGACACGATATTCCTGTCACCTACGTGCCTTTTCGCAATGCCCATTTTTTGTCGGTGGCTGTCAGCTGGGCCGAGGTGCTGGGAGCGACGCAGATCTACATTGGCGCGGTAGAGCAGGACAGTTCGGGATATCCGGATTGTCGTCCAGCGTACTATCGCGCTTTCAATGAGGTGATCAGGCTGGGAACAAAAGAAGGGCGCATTGAGATTGTTACGCCCCTGATTCAGTTGCGCAAATTCGAAATCGTGCGGCTGGGCCTTGAACTGGGCGCGCCCTTGGATTTAACTTGGTCGTGCTACAGCCGCGAAGACAGCGCCTGCGGAGTGTGTGACAGCTGCGTTCTGCGCCTGCGGGCGTTTCGCGAAGCAGGCAGCGCCGATCCGATTCCATATATGGCGTTGGCGGAAAAAGTTTAGTTCGGGCTGGCCGGGAAGCCGGCCTGTGACATCCAAATTAATCCGTTGTGTGAGCCGGGAGGCCAAAAAATGAAGCAACGTTTGCTGATGGTGATGCTGGTGGTGGCGACCCTGACTACGCTGTGTATCCCTCCGGCGTTCGCCCAAGCCACGGGGACAGTGAAGGGCGTCTGCAAGAACCTTGACGGAACGCCCATTGTCGGCGCCAATGTCGAGTGGAACAACACCGATAACGGGCGAAAATACAATCTGAAGACCAACAAGAAGGGCGAATACTTCTCCCTGGGCATCGAGTCCGGTAAGTACAAAGTCACCCTGACCCAGGATGGTAAGCAGTTGGATCAGGTCAGCGGCTTTCCTGTGGGCGCGGACGAAGCCGTCCTCGACTTCGATTTGAAGAAGTCCCAGGTTGAAGCTGCGCAGCAGAAGGGCATCAATCCTGAGCAGTTGAAGCAGATGCAGGAACAGCAAGCCAAGGCCGCGAAAGAAACCAACGTCGTCAAAGCACTGAATGAAAAGCTGGCGATCGCCAACCAGGCCATTCAGGGCGGCGATTTTGAGACGGCGGTTACCACTCTGACCGAAGCCACTCAAATGGATGCGACCCGGGACCTGCTCTGGGCACGACTGGGCGACGCCAATCTTGGCGCAGGCGGCAAGCAGACGGATGCTGCGGAGAAAACGAAGCGTTACACCGATGCCGTAACCGATTATCAAAAAGCCATCGAACTCAAGAAGCAGGTTATGGCGACGGCTCCGAAACCCGACGATGCGAAGAACATCGCAGCCTATTACAACAATCTGGGGCAGGCCGAAGCTCGCAGCGGCAAACTTGATGACTCAGTGAAATCGTATGATCAGGCGGCCGCGCTGAATCCTGCCGGTGCGGCGCAGTATTACTACAACCAGGGAGCGGTGCTGACGAATAGCGGCAAGGTAGACGAGGCCAATGCGGCCTTCGACAAATCGATTGCAGCCGATCCCAACAAGGCGGAGGCCTACTACCAAAAGGGCGTAAATCTGATCAACAAAGCCACCACGGACAAGACGGGTAAAGTGATTCCGGCGCCGGGAACTGCGGAAGCTCTGAACAAGTATCTCGAGCTGCAACCCACCGGACCTTTCGCCGATGGCGCCAAAGGCATGCTCCAATACATCGGAAGCAGTATCGAAACCAGTTACGGCGCGAAGAAAAAGGCTCCTCCCAAGAAGTAACACATGGTTAGTTTTCAAGAAGGGCGGCCCGATCTGGCCGCCTTTTTTTATTGTGTGGGTCGGACACTCTTGAAGTGATAGTGAACTGGCGCGTTGGCCTGAAGCCGCCAATTAAGGTTGTGACTTCTGAAGTCGGGTTGCTTTACTCGAAGCCGGCGTAGTTCTTGAAGTAATTCCTTCGAGGGCCCTTTCGACCCCATCGCGAACATTCCTGCTGTATCTATTGTCGGGAAGAGAGCTAAGAACATCCGCGGCCATGTCATAGAATTGACGCGCCTCGTCCCACCTCGCCAAATCCTCGAAGGCCTTGCCCATATTTAAATAAAGGGAGGGAAAGAATCCACTGACTGTTTCGCCCTTTACCGCCAGGGCATGGTCGAGAGATCGTTGATTCCAAATTAACGCTTCTTCAGGACTCTTTTGATGACGGGCAACGTAATGAGCAGCAATACAGCGTTCGAAATCGTCCGTACTTTGCTCCCAAGCGTACAGAAATAGCCTTGAAGCAGTTTCGAAGTCGCCCTTCGACTCGTAGTCCATTCCCTGGACACAACACTTGACAATGGGGTTCTCGGGGTCCATCTCCAACATCTCCTCCTCTGATGCTAACAGTTGCTACAACTCGTTCGGTTCGTGGCCACCAACTCTTAAGTCTAGCCGTCGGCAACCTCGTTTGATGCCAGATCGTCGATGCATTCCCCCTGCGCCGTACGCTACGCGGATCGCCGTCGCGCTCCGCTGTAAACCATGTCTCCGGTCTGTTTTGTAACGGAAGTGCTAAGTACGCTCACGGGCCTTGCCCTACATTACGAAGGTCTATGTTCGTGTCGTTCTTCGTAGGACGTTGCCTGGGTTTTCGCTAGAGTTAATGATTAGGCGTAAAACAGAATGGCAGCTCCTGGCACAGCACCGCTCAAGATCACGCTCGATTCCGCGTTAAATTCGGGCATATCCGGCACACACGCCTTGCTGACGGCGATGCTGGGTGCGACGGAAAAGGTGAGCGATCTGATTTTTTCTCCCGGCCGCCCGCCGCAGGTGGAAGTGTATGGCCAATTGATTCCAGTGCAGGGTCCGGGACTGCGATTGTTGAGCGCGGACGATACCCGCCGCATCGCCTCTGACCTCATAGGCGACAACAAGCAGGCGATCAACATGCTGAGGGAGCAGGGCTCCTGCGATATCTCTTTCGGATTGCCGGGCGTGGCTCGCTTTCGCGTCAACGTTTTTATCCAGCGCGGCAGTTGCGCTATTGTCATGCGCGTAATTCCGACCAAGATTCCGGAGTTTTCCAGCCTCGGATTGCCGGTGCAACTGGGTGAAATCGCCAATCTGCGGGATGGTATTGTCCTGGTGACGGGACCCCGCGGGTCGGGAAAATCCTCCACCCTGGCAGCTCTGCTGGACCGCATCAACGAACGGCAGACGTCGCACATCATTACCATCGAAGATCCCATCGAGTTCCTGCACAATCATAAGAAATCGACGATCCATCAACGTGAGCTGCACAGTGATACGCCGAACTTTGCATTGGCGCTACGAGCAGCGCTGCGGCAGGCACCCAAGGTGATCGTCGTGGGCGAGATGCGCGATCGCGAAACCATGGAAATGGTTCTGGAAGCTGCCGAGACTGGCCATCTGGTTCTGTCCAGCTTGAACGCACCGAGTGTGTTTAAGACTCTGGAGCGAATTGTGTCGGCCTTTCCACTTTCGGAACAGCAATCGCTGCGCGGCCGGCTGGCCAAAACTTTGCGATACGTGATTTCCCAGCAACTCATCCCCAAGAAGGATGGCGGACGGGTGGCCATCCTGGAAGTCTTCAAAAATACCAACCGCACGCGGCAGTACCTGGAATGTGAAGACTCTTCGGGCGAAAATCTGCTTGAAGCAGTGAAGAATGGCGCCATGGAAGGCATGCAACACTTCGATGCAGAGCTGGAACGACTGGTTCGTGCCGACGCCGTGGATGTACAAACCGCGTTGAGCTATGCCAGCGACGCCCAGCAACTGCAGAGCGCATTGAGCCGGCGTCAGCACTGAGGTCGCATTTTCGCGGCTTTCCCAAGCAACTTCTTTCGGCTTCCGCCCATCACTATTTACCTGGTTCCCAATAGTGTCCTGATCCAGGAAGTCTTTGCGCCCTTCGCGGAATCCTTGGCAAATTTTGCGGTTAAGACTTGGATCTCGTTAGCAGTCTGGCAAAGGCAAAATCTTTGACCGCAAAGGGCGCAAGGGAACCCTCCATGAATCGGGAATCCCTCAAAAAAAACAGATTCTTCCCGCTGAATCGCCAGTCGCGATACCATCATCTGAGACTGTTATAGAGGAGAAAATATATGGCATTTGAACTACCCCCCCTACCCTACGATTATTCCGCTCTTGAACCCACCATCGATGCCGCGACCATGAAGCTGCATCATGACATGCATCATGCGGCGTACGTGAAGAACCTGAACGCGGCGCTGGAGAAACACCCCAACCTGCAATCGAAGAGCGCGGAGGACCTGATTCGCGATCTCAACGCCCTGCCGGAAGATATCCGAGGCGCGGTACGCAACAACGGCGGCGGACACGTTAATCACAGCATGTTCTGGAAGATCATGAAGCCCAAGGGCGGCGGCGATCCCAGCGGCCCGGTTGCCGAGGCAATTCAGAAGTCGTTCGGCAGCTTCAAGGATTTCCAAACCAAGTTCAACGATGCCGGCGTCAAACAATTCGGCAGCGGATGGGTTTGGCTGGCCGGCAAAAAAGGTGGCGACGTGCAAATTCTCAGCACGCCGAACCAGGACAGTCCGATCTCTCAGGGGCTGTTTCCCATCTTTGGAAACGATGTCTGGGAACATGCTTATTACCTGAAGTACAACAATCGGCGTCCGGAATATTTAGCCGCATGGTGGAACGTGGTCAACTGGGACGAAATCAACAAACGCTATGAGAGCCTGAAGTCTGGGCAGCTTGAGCCTGCACTGGCCCGGTAAGTCTTTTGGCCTGGAGGGTGGGCGGGACGCCCACCCGACAGCCGGCGGGACGCCGGCGCTACTTTCCCGCAAGTCGACTCCCTCTTCGATAAAAGATAAAATTCTCTGGCAGGCGCTTCCGCGTCGAGCACGGAGTTTCCCTATGAAGTCTCTTTTCCTCAAGCCTGTCGGATGCGTTTTCGTCGCGGGAGTGCTCTCCGTGACAGCATCGGCTCAGTTCCAGATCGCGACCGCCGGAAGAGACTTCTCCTACACCATCTCGACTACGCAACCCTGGACTGATACTGGAGTAGACCTGCAAGCCGGTAACGTCGTGCAGCTCCACGCGAGTGCCGGTTCTAGTTCCAACGAGACCTGCGATCCCGCTGGGGTGAGTAGCGCCGCCAGCACGGGGCTTCCCATCGTGTCCGCCCCTGCCGGAGCCTTGATTGCCAGGCTACAGGCACAGGGAGTGCCGGTTCTGATCGGCAGTGGTAAACAACTCAAAGCCGAAGCAGCGGGCCACCTTTACCTGGGAGTGAACACAACTGGCACGCCGCCTTGCAGTGGCACTTTCGCGGTCAAGGTCCATATCGATTCGGCGGCCGCACCTGTCGCCGGCAATTCGCTGACTTCGAATGCTGCGCCCGCTGCAGCGCCTTCCTCTACGAGTTCAACCGCTCCTTCACAGCCTGCCGCGGCATCCTCGGGAACTGCGAAAACGGCGACGGCGCCGGACATCAAGTCGAAACTGGCGAGCGCGGCACAGGTTTTTCTCGCCGGACAATTCGGTAATGGAGCAGCCGCATCTCCAACTTCCTCGGCAGCGGCACCCGCGGGGAATGATGTAGTCACCCCGAACTCCACGCCCGCTGAGTCGACCGCTGCACCGGTCGCGCTGAAAGTTTCTTCCGGCACTTTGGATTCCGGCTTGCAAAAAGATGTTGAAGGCCTGCCGCGCCGGGTCAACGACGAATTCCAGAATCAGGGAGACATGGTGAACTTCGTCCTGGTGGGCTCGGAGCAGCAGGTCAAAGACGCTCTGGAAGCCGCCAGCTGGCACATCGCGGACACCGACAACAAGGAAGCCATCCTAAAAGCGGTGCTGGAGACTTATCAAAAGAAAGATTACCTGGCGATGCCCATGAGCCAGCTCTACCTGTTCGGGCGCAAACAGGATTACGGATATGAACTGGCGCAGGCGTATTCGGTCGTAGCCAGCCGCCATCACTTCAGGATCTGGAAAGCTCCGGCGATCTGGAACGGACAAACCATGTGGGCCGGAGCCGGTACCCACGACATCGGATTCGAAAAAGATCAGCGCAATGGAAAAGTGACCCACAAGATCGATCCGGCAGTCGATGGCGAACGCGACAATATTGGTCAGACTCTGCAGGCATCCGGCAAGGTGAAGAGCCTTTACTACTACCTGCCGTCCGATCCGGTGCAAGGCGCCAAGAACGCTACCGGCGGTGGGTATCACTCCGATGGGCGGGTGCTGGTTGTGGTGCTGCAGTAGAGATCGTGTCGGGTTTCAGAACTAGGGTGCGCCCGCACTGCTCGAGTTATTTACGCGAGCATGGGTCTTTTTGATTCGCTCTCATTCCGACAAGACCCCGCTACCATCGTTTGTGGAATCCCACCTTTCAAAATCGAAAGGTGGGGCACCCGTCAGTCGTTTTGGGCCCGGCTGTTATTGATTCGCTGCTTTTTGCAGGGTCAGTTCTAGTCCGGCGCCTTTTTGAGCGCAGGTTATTCGGAGAATGCTGGCGCTCTGTATGGAAGCATCCACAATCATTTTCGACTGATCGTAAGCCTCCGCATCAGAGTGGACTCGCACTCTTAGCTGATGAACGCCTGACGGCACTTTGATCACGTCAAATTGCTGGCCGTTCACTCGCTTGAACAGCAATGCGCGCCTTTGTTTATCGCCATGCAATGCTTTGGTGTAGATCAAACGATTGTCGAGCCAGACCGATGCTGATGCGTCCGCGAAGTGATGCTCGACTTCAATCTGCAACATTGCGTCGGCAACGACTGCCGGTTTTGGCGCAACGGCGGTAGCGAGGATCGCTTTTTTCGGCTTAGAGCTGTTGCTATGCTTCTTTACTGCCTGTTTCGCAACTCCTTTAGGGCCGTTGGCTTCAATGTCGCCATTTTTGTTTAGCGCCGGCGGTGCCGGCGCCATCATGGCTTCGGTCCTGAATGGATAAGGTGTCTCACGCGAGGAGGCATGCGTTCCCCAGATTGCGAAACCAGCCAGGATGACAGCCATAATGCCGGGGACAAGAAATGGGTTCGCAAGGCTGGACGGCCCGGCAGGCGGCGCTGGTTGCGCGCTTGCAAGCGAGGCGGGAACCGGTTGCGGCAATGTCTTGTCTCGTGACACGGTTGCGTGAATAAACCCGCTACTTTCTCGCAAGGCCTGTATGTCGGCGGCCATCGCCATGCCTGATTGGTAGCGCTGCGCCGGATCTTTCGCCATCGCCTGTGAAACAATCTTGTCGAGTTGAGGAGAGAATTTCGCTTCAAACGCTGACACCGGCACCGGCTCATGATTGACCAGCTTGAAGCACACAGTGGTCGTGCTGTTTCCCTGAAAGGGCCGATGCCCCGTAAGCATGTAGTAGAGAACTACGCCCAGCGAGAATAAATCGGACCGGGCATCGCAACCTTCGTCGGTCAATTGCTCCGGGGCCATGAAGGCTGGACTTCCGAAGACCTGGCCG
>Ga0157374_10001540_pt1 | contig 19429 bp, 20 predicted proteins | sample M25metaG_FD_115308 | JGI IMG/M metagenome (GOLD analysis project Ga0157374, IMG submission 115308) | Miscanthus rhizosphere microbial communities from Kellogg Biological Station, Michigan, USA - M2-5 metaG | ecosystem: Host-associated > Plants > Roots > Rhizosphere > Soil | place: USA: Michigan... | reverse complement strand
TCAACCCAAAAATATAGTCAAATTTATCACGGGCCCGTGGGGATTCGAACCCCAGACAGCCGGATATCTTTCTAAAATTAGTTAAAAGTCCGGTACTCTACCTGGCTGAGCTACGGGCCCATTACTTTTTTATTTAAACACAGTATAATTTAATTTTATAGATTGATAAATAACAGATTTTGATCTATAATATGGATTTATAAATCAAAAAAAACTACCAGTTAAATTAAACATTGTTGCCGTAATTCGGGATTTAAGATGTTGATAAATATAATGTAGATTAAAAAATGTTGAAAGTATACCTCTTTAGTCTATACAATTAAATTCATATTGATCTAAACTAATTCTTTTTGCTATCAATTGCCATTTACTCGAAAAATTCCTCTGCTGTTTTATCTATTTCATCTTTTGTCATGTCTTTCTTATGAGTTGCAATTTCCCAAATATGACCAAATGGGTCTTTTTGGCCATATCATTCATCCAAAATACATCGTTTAGTGACATTACCACAGAGACATCCTCATCAATTGCTTTTTCATAAGTAGCATCAACGTCATCAAAATACATATTCTAGAATATAGATTGCCTCCGTACTTGTAGGATCCAATTTTATCATTTGATTGCATATCATCACACATTTGGGAAAACTCACCAACTATCATGACCTTTGATGTCCTTATTGTTATTACTACATGAACAATTTTACTTTTATCTTCTGGAACTGTGGTTTGATATAGTTCTTCTGCTTCAAATACTTTTTTTATAGTAGTTTAATGTTTTTGCAGCGTATTTTACTATTAAATGTGGTTATATTTCCATATCCTTCTGGAATAGCCTTTGTTTCCACCTTTCTTTTGTCTTTTCTATAATATTTATTAGGATGTGTGCATAATGGAAACGGAAAGACTTCAGATGGCGCTTGTAGCAATCCAAGTGGTACTACTCAGACCACCGAATGTCAAAAAGTCCACGGAAAGTTTACGTGTACAACCACAAGTGGTTAAATAGCCTTTAATATCCCGCTGATCGGTAAATAACAGTGTGCGATCAAAAGGTTCTCAATATTTTTTATTTCATCTGCTGCTTATAAAAAACCTATAATATTAGCTACTGTGCACTGCACTTTTATTTTATGTGGATTTATGTGAAATTTGATTGCTCAATATTTGTTATTACTAATATATTATAATAGAAAATGCTTATAAAGCACTTGCTAAAGGTAATGATTTGATAAACTATACTTGTTCAAAACATATTGTATAGTATGCTACTCCTACCTGACGAGCACTTGATAAACAATTATACTTAACAGTTGTGTAAATACCTGAGTAGTTCTTAATGTAAACTGATTGTGCTTTTTTAGATTCATCAGCTTTATGATTTTGAAGGAATATTGAAAAAATACTTCAATAATTTTGTTATTGAAAACAAGCAGTATTAGTTTACAATAGAGGATAAACCCTTCTTTACACAACTGTTAAGCAAAAATCTATAGATTTCCTTTTTGCTTATTCTTTATGTTATACCATATAAGAAAGAGAACAAAACCAAAAGATATAGTTTATTCTTTACACCTTTTTACTTTAGTAGCAGCCTTTCATTAAGAAATACTTCTAATGCATTATCAAGGTTTGTTATAAAAAGTCATACTGTTGCAATAAGAGACTGTTGGATTCAAAGATATAAACCAGAAAGACTTTTTTTTGAGAAAAATAAATATTACTAAATTCGTAGTTGATGAAACTCAAATTAAAGTTGGCTCTTCAGAATACATTTTTTTTGTTGTGGTGGGTTGCAGTTGAATATGAAAAAAAAGAATATTGTTGCAACAAGAGCATATCAAAAGAGCGAAATATGTTGTTTGTAGCACCGAGAGAGAGATTTCTATACCAGGTTACTAAAAAATATGGAGAATATCCAATATCAACAGAGATGGAGGTACTTGGTATCCACCACAAGCATGTAAGTTTTTGCAATTAAAACATCATATTCATTCCTCTTATTTGAGAAAAGCATCATTATTGAACGAGCAATCCAATACATAAAGTATAGAACCAAAGAAGGGTTTTGATGACTATTTTCCCTGCAGGAAAAAGAATTGAGCTGAAGCACGTCAAGCAATGGTTAACCTTGTTTGCAGGTTATTATAGCAGTGAACTGACAGATTCTTTACAGAGCCGTCCAATGTGTTCAATGATATTTCTTTAATAAATGTACCAAAAGAGATAATAAAAGAGTATGGAACTTCTGATGATGGCAAAGTAAGAGAAGTAGGTCCCATTGTATACGGATATTCGATGACAATTAGTCCTGAAGGTAAACCTCATGTAAGAGAATTTGAAAATGTTAAATCACTTATTAATAATGCTGCTGCTGCTGCTTTCTAATAATTTAGAGGAACATATAGAAAAACTAGCTATATCAACTTAAAGATAACCACTATCTGATATAACAATAACAGAAAATGAAGTTAAAGTAGTGCTGGAAATGTCAGGTATCAAAAAAAGAAGATATTAAAATAAATGCATATGATGAAAAAATAGATATTAAAACAGATGAGGAAAGCGCACAAAGAAAACATCGCAAGATACTTGATTTACCCAAAGCAAGCTGTTCAGGAAACAACAAGATCTACTTACAATAACGGTATATTGGAAGTAACCTTTGATAAAAAGGAAGAAGAAACAAAGCCAAATGGCAAAGAGATAAAAATAGAATAAATCAGCAGTCTTTTTCTATAAATTCAATAATAATTTCTTTGAAATAAATATTGTATTTAAGTTTGAGTTTTTATAAAAGGGTCTATTTTTTGTTCCTCTGAATTAACTTTTGTGGAACCATCGGAACTTCCTTTGCCATGAGCATGTTTAATATGCTCTTCTAGCTCTGTTTTATTGCGAGATATTAATCCACAAATTTCACACCTTTCTTGCTGATTATTTATTATATTATCATGGTGATTCATAGAATAAATTCGTTAAATATGTATTTATGAATTTTTTTATATGTAATAGATAATCGATGAATTATTGTAATGCATTATAAAGAACTAATAGCAGTTATTTTTTTATTTATAGAATTCAAAGGGGGGCAATTTAATTAATCACTTTATATAAATGATTGATTGTGAGAAGGGCTCTGTTCACTTAACGATAAACCCATGGATTGTAAATACTCTATATTCTATATGACCTTCAGAAACAGAACACCTTCAGTGTACGTTGGCTATACATTGTATTTTTATTTTTCCGGTTTATTTTTAAGAAGAGCATCTAAAATATTGTCATCATATTTTATCAAAAGAAACCATGTTTCAATATGGAATTGGATTCAGAAATATCCCCCTAAAAAGTTGTCATCAAAAAGAAAAAAGATTAACGAGTTTGTCATTGATGAAAATTTGATTAAGATTGGTTCTTCAGAATATATTTGGTTATGGGTTGCTATTGAGGAACCTGAAAACAAAAGGATACTTGGATTCAGTGTATCAAAGGAGCTAAATATGCTCATAGCTGAGCAATTTATTTCAAAATTAGTAAAGACGTATGGGCCACATCCTGTTTCGACAGACGGTGGCACATGGTATCCACCACAAGCATGGAGATTTTTGCAATTAAAACATCATCTTCATTCTTTTTACCAGAAAAGCATTATAGAAAGAATGATACAATATATAAAAGATAGAATCGAGTGCTTTGATGACTTTTCCCTCCAGAAAAAAGAAATGCAAATCGAAACATGTGATTAACTAGTTTAATCTTTTTACATGTTTTCATAATAAAGAAATATTTCTTAAATGAACAGAGCCTGAGAAGGTATAAAAATTGTTATAGGATACAAGTTTTTGCATTATATAATTTGATATTGTTTTATATACTTTGTAATTTTATTGATAATCATATTGGTAGAAGTTAAAAAAGTTAAAATAAATTTGGAATTAGAAGTGGACATACCAGATGATATTATCAAAGACAAAAATAGACTTGATAATGTAAAAGAAGGAATTGTAAAAAGTATTAGTAAAGGATTATACGAACAAGGCATAGTCTTTAAAATAATCAATACAAATTTTGAAGAATAAACATTTTAAGTTTTTAATTAATTGAAAAAAATGATATAACATATTCGGTAATCAAAATTAAAATTAAAAATATATTTAACTTTTAAATTAAAATTTGTTTTATATCAATAGAGCAGCGAACGTTTTTTAAAACTACATTTTGATTTTCATAAATTGGTAAAATACTTTAAAAAAAGCAGGAAGAATTCCGATAGGTTCTCCATCGACAGATATTATTACATTATCTTCATCTTTAGATATTAAAGTAACTGTTTGAGACTGTCCATAATAAATATCATTTTCATTTGTAATTGATTCTTCACCCTTTTTAACATTAACAAGTTTATTTAGTATTTTAAAACTATCAGAGTTCTTTATTATTACTGTATCAAGCAACCCATCTGACATATCAGCTTTTATCGCAACTTGAAATCCACCACCTAGGAAACTTCCGTTTGATACTATCGCCATAGTCATATTTGTCAAAATTTTATTTTTTATTTTGTTATCATCTATCGATCTCTCAATTACTTCACATGTATTACTTTTATATGTTGGTAACGTTGCAACTATACCTGTAAAAGTTGACAGAAGGCGGCTACCAATCTTTTCTCTAACTGCTTTAGATTTATCTATAATCTCTGCTCCTAAACCTATTTCAGCAGCGTTTAAAAAAGTTCTACATATATAATTAGAATTAGAATCAACATTTTTTGTAATCGTTCCTATGATATCAATTTTTTTTGTATCATTAGAAGAAGTTACAGTTTTACAGCATTCTTCAAAATCTAGTGGCAAATTTAATGACTTTACTAATACATTTCGTGTTCCTCCAGGAAGTATTATTAGCGTTGCTTCTGGATTTATTTTATTTAGTTGTAATACTAAATTTAAGTTTTCATTTTCCATATCTTTTAGGTCTAAATTTTTGGTAACATTTATTTTAAAAAACCCGTTAGATACCTCATTTATAATACCATCACCACCAATTGGAATTATGTTTTTAAATCCTTGTTCTAAATATTTAGCAGCAAGGTTAGTTCCATCTCCTGATTTTTCTGTAAATACAACCTCATAATCATTTCCAAAATAATTTTTTAAAATATTATTTATAGAATCCCAATTCTTACCTGTCTGACCGCCTTTAGAATTTGGATTAACAATTACAACTGTTCTTTCCTTCATGTTTTATAAATACTATCAACAAAAACATTTGAGGATCTTATAAATTATTAAAATAATAGTTATTTAATAAATAGTTTGGAATATCTTTTATCAACTTGATATATATTTTCAATACAAACATTTTATCTATAATATAAAATAATAAGATAAACAGATTAAAATTTTAGATCATGTTAGATAAAAATATATTAAACGTTAGATCGTAAAATCGAATTATTTCTAGGTAAAGATAAAAGAAGTTAAAATAATTAACTAAATATAATTGGTATCTACAAAATGGCTTTCTTGGTTAAGAGGTAATGATAAAGAAATTTTTAAAATGTTAGATAAACAATCAGACAATCTAGTAAATGCAACTACAACATTAGTAAAAATAATAACAGAAAGCAAAGAAGGAGATATTAATGAAAATAAAATATCACAGATTAAAGATCTCGAGCATGAAGGAGATAATTTAACACATAATCTATTCACTATTTTATTTCAGACATTTGTAACACCATTAGATAGAGAAGATATTGCAGGCCTTGCTAGTGCGATAGACGAGGTATTGGACTATACTGACGGAATAGCAGACAGATTTTTGCTTTTTAATATAAAAATACCTACCGAATATATGATATCTCTTTCCAAAATTCTGCTTTATTCAACTCAAGAAATAAATTTTGTAATAAATTCTCTTGATAAAATGAAGAATGCTTCAAAATTAATAACTCATTGCAGTAATATTAAAAAATACGAACAACAAGCAGATGCAATATATAGAAAAGCAATTGCCGAATTATTTGAAACAAACGATAATGCAATTGAGATTATAAAATTAAAAGAAGTGTATGAAAATTTTGAATCTGCATTAGATAAGTGTCAAGATGTGTCTGATATAATAGAAGACATTGCCTTAAAATATGGCTAAATAATACTATTTGCATATTTAAAAAAGCATTTATAAAAAGAAACTTGAATAAAAAATATAATCTTTGCAAATTAAATGTATATATCCATGGCAGAAGAGTTATTTTTTCTAACTATTGCAGGCATAATATCTGCTTTATTCTTTGATTTTGTAAATGGGTTTCATGACTCTGCAAATGCAATAGCAACAGTAGTTGGAACAAGAGCTCTTAAACCATTACATGCAGTCAGTATTGCAGCTATTGCAAATTTTATTGGCCCATTTATATTCGGAACAGCAGTGGCAGCAACTGTTGGAAAAGGAATAATTAAGCCAGAATTTGCCACTACCGAAGTAATACTAGCTGGTTTATTCGGAGCTATAGTATGGGATATCATTACATGGTATTTTGGTCTACCATCCTCTAGTAGTCATGCACTTGTTGGAGGACTAATTGGTTCAGCATTGATCTCAGGAGGCATAGAATCTATTGTATTTTCAGGAACAGAAAAAATACTTGTGTTTATGATAGTATCTCCTGCATTAGGATTTTCAGTTGCATTTATTTTTGCAATACTCTTACTCTTTGCTTTCAGAAAGAAAAAACCACAATTAATCAATAAATTTTTTGGCAAATTGCAAATAGGTTCATCCATATTTTTTTCTTTGACTCACGGTGCTAACGATGGCCAAAAGACAATGGGTGTAATAACCGCATTACTTATTGCCGGTGGACTAGTACATTCTAAAGAATTCATCGTTCCACCATGGGTAATACTAAGTGCGGCAGGAGCGATAGCATTAGGCACTTTCTTTGGAGGATGGAGAATTGTAAAGACAATGGCATTTAAACTTACGAATCTAAAACCATATCAAGGATTTTGTGCAGAAACTGCAGGAGGAGCAATTCTTACAAGTATGGCATGGCTGGGAATACCCGTTAGCACTACCCATGCTATTTCAGGAGCTATAATGGGTGTAGGTGCAATAAGAAGACTTTCTGCAGTTAGATGGGGTATTGGTAAAAGAATTATCTACGCGTGGATAATAACAATTCCAGCTAGTGCCATGATTGCAGCTTTGGCCTTAATTATTATAAACTATATCTTTTAATTCTTTTTTGCATAACTCCCAAGAACTAAAAATTTTCTTTAACTATTTGTTTTTTTTATTATCATTTGATTATATTCCAATAAGCAAGGAGAAAATTATCAAAATCAAACTAATATAATGAAAAAAATTTACTGTAATAATGAAAAATAAATAAATTAAAATGTTATATCTAAATTCTTTATTATTAGGCATTCAATAAATATTTTAATTTAATAATCCTTTCCATTTGGATTTTGATAAATAAAAGTAGAAAATGAGTTAATTTTTAATAAATACATTAGAATATATTATCTTGCTATAGGCTATAACATGTTTGGACAGAACCTTACGTTTTTAAAACTATAAAGCTTGGCATCATTTTTAAATAACATAATTTCTTTTTCAATAATTCTTTCCTTTTAGCAATCCATGTATATATCTCCCCATTTTTCCATTGGATATTACTATTCTAAGGTATGGCACTTTTACTGGATTTGGATTTCTGCCAAGCATTCTTCTTATTAATCTGAAGTGGAGGAAAGATCAAATGATTTTACTAAATCTCCATATGTAGAAACAACATCTGGAGGTATATCTAGAAGCAGATTATGAGCTTTTGGTATTTTATCATTTTATTTAAAACATTGTTGACTCTTTTAGAATGCATTTAAAATTATGATATCACATTATCTGTACTTTCAATGGAATTGGAGTTCAAAAATTATATATAAAATTTTATGAATAAGATACACATATAGAAGGTATTTCTTTATTTATACACATTTTTATTAATTAAATTAAGATATCTTTTTTTATAAATAATTTTAAAAGGTATAATTCTATATATTCATATATATTTTTAATATTTTATTTTATAATTTTGAGATCAACAATATAAGATTATACGTCACATATTAGTAGAGCAATTCTATTAACCATTATTTTAGAATAAGCATTTAAAAATATTAAAATTTTATATAACAAAATTTCTATATCAAATAAATCTGATTAATCAAATTACATCAAAACAATTTAAAATAAATTCAAAAATGTATCCTAGTTTTAGATATAAATGGATTTAAATAAACTGGTATACAAAAGAAATTTTTTGTATACTAGAAGCTTATTGTCTGTAATTAAAAAAATTTTGGGCTGATATTTATTCGTCGCTGTTGTGGTTAACCTTCTTTGGGTGTGAGAAATCTACAGGAGTTGAGAAATCTATGGGTTTAACAGTATTATCATGAGTAGTTGTGGAAACTGTAGTTAATGTACGATATATTGGATTATAGCAACCTTTAATTTCTTGGTTTGTAGCAAAACCTTTTGTTCCCATTACACCGGAGATACATTTTTGGAAGTCTTTAAAGTCACGTTCAGCAGAGCTAGAAGATGTACTAGTAGATGTAGAGTCATCTTTAGTTTTATCTTTAGTATCATCTTTAGTTTTATCAGACGATGAAGGATCATTAGTCAAAGTACTAGTAAATGTAGAGTCATCTTTAGTTTTATCTTTAGTATCATCTTTAGTTTTATCATCGCTTTTATCGACAGCTTTAGCCATCAATGGATTTACGAAAGCACTAGACGAAAAAAACATGGCCGCCAGGGCAATAACAATAGTAATTGATGCTATTTTTTTAGTAATCATTAATTACACTAAAATAATTATACTATTATGTAATTTGATACTATGGTTACATGAATTTTAAAATAAATTTCTTATATTTAACTCTAATTTCAATATTGCAAAAGTAAAACATATAGTACATTGATTAATGAAAATATTTTTTTCATTTAATAATAATAATTCATGACGTATTTTTAGAATTATTAGAATTATTATTTATTAAACCACTTTTGCCAAAAGATATCGGCATTAGGAGCAGAATCCATTAGATAATCTGGAGGTTTGTTTAGAAATGTTGAATTAACTCTAACCATTACGGATGTAAGATAATTAAAAGAAGATAAATTAGCAATTAAAAGAGGGTCAATAAATACTTGTACTTTATTTTTTGGCATATTTGTTATTTTGACCAAAGGCAAACTATATGAATTATCAGTATTATTAAATACAGCCATGTACCATCCTTTTTGTTTAAAGTTTGAGTCTTCGGCAAAGTTAGGTATTATCAATGTATATATTTGATCTGTATCACTTTTGGAATTACCCTTAAGGTTGATATTATCTTTAGGATTATTAATATGATAAAGTAACCAGATATACGTTGTTTCATATTTTTCATTTTTATTTGGATCACCTGCTAGATCCATTGAAAAAACTAATTTATCATGAACCTTTTTTATACTCGATAAAAGAATATCATAATAATCTTTATTTAAAGGAATTATATTTGTTGTATAGATCTGAATTGGTTTCACATCACCTTTGGGATCTTTAATATCATTGTTACTACTATTGGCAGAATTTGATAATAATAAAGGCGAAGAAAACAAAGAATTTATTTTTGAATACTCTTTTTGTTTTTCAAAAAAATTATGTATTATAGAAAATGGATTATTTGAAGTCAAATAAGAGGTCAATATTATAATGAAAATTAATGAAATAACTGCAAAAGTAATTGAAAAAGTATTGACAGTAAGTTTCATCCTCAATATTATCTATACCGAATTTATTATAAATAATGATAATTTGTATGATTCTTTAAAGATATTATATATAAAAATAAGACGATTATCTTTTTTTAGAATCAAATATCTTGGAATGTCTATAGATTATTATTGGAAGACTTTGTACATCAAAATTTGCATACCATATTGAAATAAACTTTTGATACGCTGTATTGGATGTATTACTCTTTGATTCTATAGTAATTTATATCCTTTAAGTAATGAAAAATTGATTAACCGGATATAAAAATATCTATTTATTGGCTGGTTTGGGGCTTTCACTATTTCAAATCATTTCTACATTAATAGGAAGTGGACTAACAATTTTTTTATTAAATAGCCTTTCAGCAGATATTGATCAGCCTTTAATTAATTTTAACATTATTTCAAACAATATCCAAAATAATATTTCTTCCTCACATAATCTATCTCATAACAATAATTTATCCAATAAAAAAGATAATACTTCTGCTAACCCATTTTCGAACACCATTACAAAAATAGATACAGTTATAGCGAATAATGGGAGGACCTCAGCTACAGGTGTAATTTTAGGTCTATACTATCCTAATGGAAATATAACTAATTTTTATCCTGGATTTCAGAGCGAGAACATTACAATAAAGAAACAATCGCCTAATTTACTAATTGCAGAAGCACATAGACTATCAAAAGACTCGATAATTGCCATAACGACTATTGTTCAATGTGACTCTAATTCAAATTATTTTGTAAAACCATCATACTTAAATTCAACTATGGATTTAGGCAACATTACAAACTTAAAATGCCCCCCAGTTAATTATTTTGTTACTGCTTCGTATGATCAAGGAAGTACTTTTCGAACAAATATTGATTCGAATTTTATAAATATGGATAAATTTTATTCATTTCATTTTAGAGATCAAATACTAACAATTACAATGACATTTGCAATGATATCTTTTATAATTGCACTTTTATATAAAAGATTAAAACGATTTAAAAAAAGGATATCTAGACCAAAGTTTGTATTTGAAATAGTTAAAGAGATAATTACAATAAGAGATGTTTTTAATGAAAATATAGGATCTAAAAGAATATTTCCAATTGATTTATGGTTTTCTAAAGATGCAGAAGAAAAGTTTAAGACATTTAACGATTATGCTGATTATTATTATCTAGATGATTTTTATTCAAAGCTAAAAGAAAGAGCGGAATCAATGTCAAGAAAAAATCAATCAAGTACAATTAAAATAACAAAATCATCCATAGATCCCGATAATCATAATCATGAATATAGAGCTTTTGAAAAATCAGAAGATGAATTAGACAATAAAAAAAATGATGTAATAGATGTCAAAAAGATAAATGAAATATGCTTAAAGTTAGCTAATGATGCAATCACAAATATAAATTGGAAAAACTATCAAGATATAGAGGATAAAAAATATTATAAACCGATTACAATCGCAGTTATAGTTATATGTGCATTTTTAATGTCCTCAGTATTTGAAATCTATCGGCTTACATTCTTTCACTATACCATGGATCTTCCAAGTTTATATTATAGAACCACCTACATATTTTTGACAACTATTATTAGATCATTTATTTTTTTTATAATAGCAAGAGAAATAATAAACTTTCAAACGTTATTTGCATATGAAGTAGGCACTTCAAACAATATTCTATCATTTTTTTTATTAGATAGAAGAGCTCAGCTTAAATTATTATTATTTTCATTTATTATAGGAGGAATACCGATATTATCGCTTATAACTGGTTTTAGATTTATTTCTTTAGAAATTCAATCATTTACATTTGATCCTTCAACAGGATATATGTTATTTATAATAGGACTTTTAATAGACATATCATTATTCTTAGTACTAGTATTGGTTATACCCAAGTTTATTATGAAAACAAAGACAGTTAAAATATAACAATGATTATTAAAATAATCATTTTTGTAAATCAAGTTCAGATAATTTCAGAGATAAAGCAATATAATGATTGTATAATAAACATCTAAGTTGAAATCAATTTAGATAGAAAATATCAAAGTAATATCATGTTTATCTAATTAATTTCCATTATTTTAGTTTTCATTTATATCTTGAAACTATATTTTATTATTATTAAATAAAGATATAGATTACACAGAGTTATACAATTAATGATAGTATGCATCATCACTTTTGTGTTTTACTTAAAGATTGCAAATATAAATAATAAATGATTTTGAAAAGGTAAAAGAAAGAAAGAATATACATATATAGATTTTGTTTTTTCATAACTTTGGTATAAAAAGACAACCATATTCTTCTTTAAAATTTTCAATATATTTTCTATGGTATCAATAAGATATTCTTTCGATTGCTACCTAATTTGACTTTCAGAATAAGATTTATTCATTATTAAATTTTACAAAAAATAGAGGTTATTTGTTTTTATAAATATTTATTTCTACTTATCTCTTCCGGCCTTATGTTTTTACACATTTCGGAGTGTCTGGTCCGGGTTTACAATGGTGATGTGTTCCTTCACAATAGAAGTGTATGCCTTTCTGACTGTTATCTTGTTTACATGGTTGATTGCTATCTGTTGAAGATTCTTTAGGCTCTGCAGCTTTACTTGAATCTGAAGCTTTGTCATCGTTAGGATCTGAAGCTTTTTTAATATTATGTCTAAGATCATTTGGATTTTTTACAAGATCACCTATTCCACTGAACAAGTTACCAAATCCGCCTCCGCTTCCGCCATGGCTTCCACTTCCAAAGAAATCAAATGCATATACTGAGCCCAATGTTAAAACTGATGGCATTGTAACTAAAGCCAATGCAGTTAGGACAATTATTGAAGATATAGTAGTTTTTTAGATATCATGTTTCCTATATTAGATAGCTGAATATATTCTTGTTAAAGTTTTAATTATTTTATTATATGAAAAAATTATATAAAATTATAGCATTATTATTTATAACATCTATAAATAAGAAACGATATTATATTATTAGATATCTTTTTTTGGAGAACTTTTATAAGGTCAATTTTTAACAACCAAAGATTTCTTAAAATAGTTCAAATTAATTAAAGAATAATGATTCTACTCAAGGATATTTCTTCCTAGGCAACAATACCTTATAATGTAGCTATTTATTTACCAAAATTTTTATTACAGTTTCCAAATAACGCTTCATATATTATTATGCGATGAATATATTCTTTAATAGCTTTTTCCAATCTTTTTCTTATCTTCTAAGTGTAGACAATTATTCATACCTGATTATTCTTATTTAATTATCACATCATTTAAAAAAAATAGATCTTTTTAATGGAAAAGTTGGATATTTGATTATTATTCCTCTAATAACTTTTATGATGTTGTACATTAATACAAAATCAATGTATAAACAATAATTTGAAATAAAAAATCTTGGCTATTAAAACGTAAATAAAAATATTGTTTAAATCTATATATGTATCGATATTTTTAACTTTTTTTAAAAAGAAAATTTAATTTTAGAATTTTTTAGTAAGGTAATAATTGAATTGATAATTATACTTTTAATCATAATTAAATAAATACAACTCTCTATTAATCAGGTAAAAATCTTTTTTGTTTTGAAGATTTTTAATTTACTATTAAAAATATAATAATGTTTTTTTATTCTTCATAATCATCTTTACTAACTTGAGGTAATTTTGCTGCAATAACATCAAACTTTTCAATCACTGGGGGTTGGTTCAAGAGATTTGAGGCCTTTTCTTTAAGAGTAGCAGCAATCTTGCCAGATAAATGCTCTTGCCTTCCTATCTCGTTGGAAAATCCATCAAAAATTCCAAATGTTGATGGTCCAAGTCGTATAGCAAACCAAGTAATTGTTAGAGGTTCTTCTTGAGCTATTAATAGACTCTCACGAAGAAAAGTCTCCACTTCAGATTCCTTACCTGGTTTGGCTTCCAAACGAACTAATAATCCTAAATTAACCATGACAGTTTCTCCTTATGCATAAAATAAATATATAATGAATTTTGTTCATTCATAGTTGAGCCGTGGTATAGATATATATAAAAATTACCATTTCAAAAGTTATATTCAATAGATATTTTATTTTAAAATATCGTAAAGGAAAAAATTTGGAAAATCAAATTTAGAAGTATAGTTAATTCTACAATCATCTTCTTTATTAATGAACATAATTTTACTTTCTACATATTTTAGTAAATGTCAATAATAGTTTTTATCAAAATATCATTAGATACTGTAAATAATAAATGTCAAGGATTGATTATATAATATTAATAATTCAATATTAATAAAATAAGAATCCTTGCAAAAATAGATACACAAATAAAGATATTTTATTAATAATATTTTTATTCTAATTGATCGTTATTAATTGAATTTAAATTTTCATGATGATGTAAACTCCTTGTTTTTTCATGAAGCTGGTTTCTATACAAAGTTAAACCTATTCTTGTGGCGTATGGCTGCCCCTTTGCAAATGATTCTGCTAAGTTTTTGATAAAGTCCCTTTCTACTTTTGGTGGCATTGGAGGATCAAAAGGGTCTACATATACTTCAACTATAGTCGGTTTTTCCTCTAACATAGCTTTATGCAATATTAACTTTGTTTCACCTGGCTCAGTAATAGAATATCCTTTTCCTCCACAACTTTCAGCAAATTTGGCAAAATTTATCGGAGTAAATTCTACAGCATATTCTGGATTTCCAAGAAAGGCCATTTGCTCCCATCTAATCATTCCCAAGGTATTATTTTTTATAATTATAACTTTAATTGGTAAATTATATTGAACTGCTGTTGCAAATTCTCCCATAAGCATAGTAAAACCTCCATCTCCAACAAATGCAACAGATTGTCTTTCAGGATATGCAATTTGTGCTGCTATTGCATATGGCAAAGCACAAGCCATTGTAGCAAGAGTACCTGACAAAGAAAACTTCATTCCCTTTTTGATATTGATATATCGGGCAGCCCAGCTAGTGATCGTTCCACTATCTACAGATATTATAGCATCATCTTTTAATACATCAGAAATAGCAGCAGCTATAACCTGTGGTTTAATGGGTTTATCAGTACGTGTACTTTGTTCTTTTAACAAGCTATTCCAACTTTCCATCGCATTTTGTTTTGATTTTAAAAATTCATCATCACCTCTTTGTCTTTGAGTTAACATTGGAAGTAGAGCATTTAAGGTAAGCTTGGCATCGCCAATCAAACCTATTTCAACTGGATATCGCAATCCGATTTTCTCTGGAATAATATCAATTTGAATTCCTCTTGCCTGACCGGGTTTTGGAAGATAGTCAATATAAGGAAAAGATGTTCCTATCATCAACAATGTATCTGCCTCAGCCATTGCATCACTAGCAGGTTCAGTTCCTAATAGACCAATTCCACCTAAACAATATGGATCATCATCAGGAAGTACTGCTTTTCCTAATAGTGCTTTAATAACGGGTGCAGCTAATAGTTTACAAATAGATTCAATTTCATCGGTAGCATCTAATGCACCCTGTCCCACCAGAATTACAATTTTTTTACCAACATTAAGTATTGCTGCTGCTTTTTTTAATAACTCTTCGTTGGGAACAATACCATAGGTAAAAATGTCAGACGTATGGCCTTCTACTTTGTGTCTTGAATATTTGCCTTTTAGTTTTCGCTCTTGGACATCTATTGGAATTGTCAAATGACTTACTCCTCGACGTCCTAAAGCTGTTCTACATGCAATATCAACGGCCATTTCAGCATGTTCAGGTACATTTATCATGTTATTATAAACTGCTACATCTGAAAATAGTTGCAACAAGTTAACATCTTGTTGATAATTTGAGCCGATTAAATCAGAATATGTAGTGCCAGTAATAGCAAGAACAGGAGTACTATCTAATTTAGCATCATATAATCCATTTAATAGATGTATCGCACCAGGTCCTGAAGTAGCAACACATACTCCAAGCTTTTTGGTATATTTAGCATAGGCACAAGCCATAAATGCCGCAGATTCTTCATGTCGAACGAGTACAAATTTTATTTTATTTTTTCTTTGTCTTAGAGCTTCAATAAATCCATTAATACCATCTCCTGGCAAACCAAAAATAACATCTACATTCCAATCTATTAATGCCTCAGCTATAATATCAGCAGTTTTTAAATTCTCATATTCATTCATAATATAATAAAATAATATATTACAAAAGTATATAACGACCCAGGTTTTTATTTATTTTAAATCATTTTACTTGTATTATATATGTTGCCATAATTTTTTATAATATAATAATACGGTTATTTTTAAAATATAAAAAATAGAATATTAAAATAATTTCATTGTATCAAATTAATTAATGATATCTTCAAATCGGTTATACAAATCTTAATTTCTTATTATATAATTACTTGGCAATCAATTTTAATTCTAGCATAGAATTAAATACATTCATTCAAATTCTTAAAGTATGTAGAATTTATCTTCAAATTAGAATAATTCGTTAGATCCGTTGCATGATTAGAAATATTTCAATCGGTTCACTAATGATGCATACTGATACACTCTATTTTCTTTTAGTGATGCTGTTTCATTAGTATATAGTTTACAAGGCCTGATACTATATATGATATTTTATTTTACTTTCTACATAACTTGTTTCTAAATACATCTGCTGCTAATATCCTGCTGAATTTATTCGATCTGCAGATAGCATGTTCTATAACTATTCTTATTTTAGAATGACTTTGGTTGTGTACGCTCTTTTTTCCTTCTTGGAAAAACTCTTTTGTTGGTTTCTCTTCTTCTGTATGATAGTGATGATATTGGCTCTAGAAAGTCATCTCTATACCAAAAGATATCCAAGATCAAATACATTTACAACCTCTTTTTTTGAAGTTACAGGAATATCCTTATTATAAATATCATAATCATGTCTTTTTCCTTTCTTATGGCCTAATTTATGAACTATAGGGATCGATTCGTTAACCATTAACTACATCTTTACAGTATACGTTTCTTTTTTCCTGAATAATATATGTCACATCTTCTCTTATCTATAGGTCTTGGAATTTGTTGATGTTTTGTTGAATCGATAAAGGCCATAAACCCTGGAAAATACTTTTCAACTTCTTCTGGATAATTCAGTCTTTTTGTTATATTGTATATCTTTTGAGGAATAGATACACATTATCTTAAAGTCTTTAATATTCTATATATCTCTACAGATTTTGTGCTCTGATCCAAATCAAAGCCCGCCAAAGTATAGGTTATTTAAAGACGATAATAAACTAAAAGCATGAGAAATGTATCTTTAACATCCAGTTTGAAAGGTCTACCCACTCCATACATTCTTTTTCTATATACTTTTCTTTGGGATGAACTTTGTATCTCATAAGATCTATTAATTATCTTTATAAAATCCTTATATCTATAAGATAAAATGGAACAAGTTAAAACATTTGATCACAATCAACATACCATGCTAGATAATTTGATAAATGAATTTTTAAAAGAAATAAACAATAAAGGATATGATTTATTAGAAATATACTATAATTCAGTTTGGAACCATAATCAAAGTTATGCAGAATATAGTGCTACTGTACTATATGATAACAAAGAATAATAAAAATATTAAGGTAATTTAGTATATTATTTTCACATTAATTATATAATAGATATATATATGCATAAATTACTTTAAGTTGTATTAGAGTTTTTTTTATTGACACTTAGATATTAAAAGATTAAAAAGAATGTTATTGCCAATAAATAATTAAATCAATTAATTAAACGTAATAAAGACTCCATCAATTTTCCTTTGCAGTTTGAAGATATAAATAAGATAGATAAGAATTTATTTCTTATTTATCTCGGCTTTGAATTGTCAAATTAGCAATGTATATTAACAAATAATTATTTAAAATACTATAACAATAAACTATAAATATATTATTTATAGTAAAAAAATATGAAAGATACATATATCCTTTAGTAATACATAAATCATATTATATTATATATAGATTGAATTAATTATGAATTTAAAAAAAACGTATTCTTCTTTTAACACTAAAAATAATTATTTAGCGATACCAAATATAGATACAACCAAGATCTTTGTTTCAGGTTTGCTTTTTATATCATCTTTGTTTATTTTTGGATCAATTCAAAATATTGACCAAGCAAATGCACAGCCATCACTAGGTCAAACTATACAACAATTTCAAAATAATTTGCAATCAAACATAAATAAAGAAATACAATCAAATCTTAACCAAGGGTTAAAATCTAGCACTAATAACAATAATTGCAATGGAAGCAATAATGTGGTTCAATCACAAACATCGACCAATGGGAAAACTACATCTTCAACTCAATCATCATGTAATGGATCTGTATCATTTAGTTCAAGTTCAAATAATTTGAATTTAAAAGGGATAATAGCAAGTTCAGAATATGATAAACAAACCGGGGCTATTATTAATACATTATATGGAAATTGGTCATTGACAACTCCGAATAACGGTATTACAGATTTTAAAGCATTATTTACCAAACAACCTGTATATCTAGGTTTAACAAATAATGCACAATCAGGAACAAACAACCAAGCTGCTATTACAAATAATCCTACTTCAACAACAAATAATATTAATTTATCCTCATCAACAACATCTATTAATTCTAATGCCCAACGAGATTTAACAACACCTCAACCACCACAACAACAACAGAGTTCTAATGTTACTACATATAATCTCTCAAACTTTAGAGCAAACACACTTCAACAACAAAATCAAGATATAACATATGTTGGTATAATAGATGCAGTAAAAACTGTACGTTCAAATGATCCTACACAACAAGACCAGACTAATGACTTTAAAGATGTTGGTGTTGCTATATCTATTTTAAATGGCAGAACTTTGGTCATTAACTTTGATAATCAATCACCATTGTACAATGATTTCCAAAACATACCATTGGTTGGTATCGTAACAAATTAAATCTATCTTTTTATTTTTAATTTTTTTATATTTAAATATAATTATATCTAAAAGTTTGATTTATTTTCTAACTAATAAGATATAAGAAAGATGAATCAAGATCAAAGTATTGAGTATTACTATTAAGTACAATCTAGGAATAATGGAGTATCCATTGTTTAAAGTATATTTATAGAGAACCATCTGAAAGAATCTTATAACAATTTATCAGTTAATAAAACAAATTATGAACATTTGTAAAATTTAACCGTCAAAAATTCATACAATAAACAGTTGTATTATGATTCTTTAGGTATATATCTATATTTTCAAAAATGATATATAAAGTTAAATAATATTTTTCAAAATTACATAAATTATATATTATACAAGAAATACAATCAAATTTATAGCTTTAAATATTGATGTAAATAATATCTTCATTAATATTACTTTCAATATAACTGCTTTAATTATAAAAAAATTTTAATATAATAACATAAAAATATAAATATTATTTATTTGTTTTATTTTATGTGACTTTGACTCTAAATTGTAAAGATGCTGGCGATCCTG
>Ga0157374_10001539_pt1 | contig 19431 bp, 21 predicted proteins | sample M25metaG_FD_115308 | JGI IMG/M metagenome (GOLD analysis project Ga0157374, IMG submission 115308) | Miscanthus rhizosphere microbial communities from Kellogg Biological Station, Michigan, USA - M2-5 metaG | ecosystem: Host-associated > Plants > Roots > Rhizosphere > Soil | place: USA: Michigan... | reverse complement strand
TGAAGGACCTCTACACGCTGGCCATCTTTAAGCAGATTGGCGCCGTTGGTGATGATGCGTTCTCCTGTTTGCAGCCCGTTGACTACGATGATTTCACTGCCATGGACCGCGCCGATGTCTACGCTGTGGAGGCGAGCGACTTCTCCGGCACTCGAGTTGGAGACGACGAACACGCCATATTTCCCGTCTTTCGCTTGTACGACTGCGGAAAGTGGCACAAGCAACGCCGGCGTACGACTTGCGCCATCGACATTCGCGAATTGCAAGGAGCCGATCATGCCCACCTTCAGCAGGTGATTGTGATTCGGTATAGCGACTTCGACCTCGAAATTACGTGTAGTCGTGTCCGCCGCCGATGACATCCGGCTGATTCGCGCATGAAATGTGCGTGTGGGGAACGCGTCGATGGCAACATCAACGGGCTGGCCCACCTTTACGGAACGGACAACCGTATCGGGTACTCCAACGACAATCTTGACGGTGTCGGTTTTGGCGAGCGCGAATGCGGGGACGCCAGGTCCGACGAACGCGCCGAGCTCGACGGCTTTCTTCACGATGTCGCCGTCGAAGGGTGCAATCAGGGAGGTATCACGCAGAGCGATTTCCGCCTCGCTCGTTAGGGCCTGCGCGGACTTCAATTGCTCTTCGCTGGCATCGTATTGCGCGCGAGCGGAATCGAAGTCGGGCTTCGTGAGGCTCTGGGTGTCATACAGATGCGTAGCCCGATCAAAATCGAGCTTTGCTTTCTGAAAAACCGCTTTCGCAGCCGCTGCTTGCGAGGATGCCTGGTGTACCCTGTCCTCGTATTCGGATGATCGAATGCGGACGAGCATGGCTCCCCGGCTGACCTGATCCCCTTCCGCAACATCGCGCATCCTGCCATCCTGGCCGCGCATTTGTTTAAGCGAAATGACATACCCGGGAATTCTGAATGACAGGGGAACTTCCGAATCAGGCGTCACTACCGCCGAGAAGCGAAGGCCGTCGGCGCTGAAGCCCGCTTGCTTCTCAATGGCCTGAGCCTGGACTCCCTGTGGGGGTTGATTGAGTGGCTTATTCGAGCCACAGCCGGCCATGACGAGCATCAATGAAAAGATTGCGATTGTGATTTTCACTTTTATTCCTCTCCCATCGCGCGGCGCAAATCTGCAAGGGAACTCCAATAAGAAGAGAGCGCCTGCTGATACTGAAAAGCGCTTTCCGAACTTCGAGCCTGAGCCTCTAAGAGATCTCTTACGAGTGCTGCTTGTTCTTTGTATTTGTTGGTGGTGACGCGGAATTCTTCGGCTGCGGATTCATGGCCAGTGCGGGTGGCTTTCAGCAACAACGCAGCCTCTTTCCACTTGCGGTATTTCGCGGCGACTTCAACCCCGATCTGCGATTCCGTCTCTAGTGCACCGTTACGCGCCTGCGCCTGCGCGTTGGCCTTCTCCCGTACGCGATTGCGGCGGCGTCCCCAATCGAATGGTTCCCAAGTCAAGGCAAAGCCGGCCACAGCGACATTTGTCGGAAGGGTCTGCACGTTCTGGACCCCCATGTAGCTGACCGCGAGACCCAGGTCCGGTATGTATTCGGCCTTGGCAATGCGGCGATCGAAGTCAGCTTGTTTTTCCTTAAGATGGGCCTGACGGATCTCAGGGCGACTCTGTGACGCCTGCTGGCGCGCCTCCTCCAGACTCAGGGTTGTCGTGTCCTCCTCGGGAATGAAATCAACCCGAAAGGGAGTTTCAAGGTCCCGCGCCAAGAGTTGATTCAGGTGCTCGTGCTGTGTGGCAAGTCCGTTCTCTGCAACTGACAAGTCATACTGCGCCTTAGCCAGACGCGCATCGACCTCCAACGCATCTTGCTTAAGCACGGTCTTCTCTGCGGTGTAACGCAGCGTAACTCGCTGTGCCTCCTCCAGAGTCTTCACTGCCTCTCCGGCCGCATCCACAGCGGTTTGAGTCGCCACTAGCTCAACGTATGCGCTTCGCACTTCGGCCGCGATCTTCTGCCTCTCTGCGCGAACGTCTTCTTTAGCGATCTCGCGCCCAAGTTCTGTCGCGCGAATTCCCAATCCAATCTTGTACAGCTGTGTCAGCGGCTGATCGATGCTGCCGTTCAAAAGAGCGGTCAATCTTGCCGGCGTGTGAACCTTGGCGTCGGTTGACGGAATCGGCCCAGTTGCTGGATACGTCCCGAAGGCTCCCTTTGCGAATGTGAAATCAAACGGCTGCAGCAGTTCGCCACCGAGGACCGAAAATTGAAAATGGGGCAGCCGCTTGCTGCGCATGGTGCTCACCTGGAAGTCATACTTTTGTGCTTCCAACCCAGAGTTCTTCACCAGCCGATTGTTCGACAGTGCAATGGAGACAGCGTCATCAAGCGTAAGCAGCGGCACGTCTGCCGTAGCCTGTTGGGCAATCGACCCAAGCGGTGATGCAAGGACGAAAATTGAGAGAAGTAGTGCGAGGTGGTTCGATTTCATCATTCTTTTACCTGGAACGTCGGCTGAGGCCTGACGGCACGTTGAACGTTGAGCGAATCGTGTTGTCGCTCGTGTACACCAAGATTGCAGGTTGCGTACCAAGCTGGACTTCCTTGCAAGTTCTTGAATCAAAAGTGCTGGCTCCCAAGAATGCTGAAGAATGCCCATATCTGGTCGAAGGGCGCTGCCCTCATACGGGCACTGGGCCTACTGGCGGGCGTTCAACGTTTTGTCGGATGGAGGGCGATGGGAAAATCGGAGCCAATGTCGAAACCAATCAAGCGCGCCATGGTTAGGACTGCACATTCAACAGCTCTCTAAAAGCAGCGTAAGTGAGGAAAACAGAATGCCCGCGAGCGCTCCTCATCCAAGCTTGCCGGCATTGCCTTGGTGGAAAGAATGGAAGCGTTCGCGGGCATCACGGGCAGTGGAGCTGGTTGACTCCGAATGCCTGATCGTTAATTCATACGATCAGTTGTACACAGCTGCAAAGTCATTCTGCCGCTGGAACTGTTCACAGCTGATAACCTCTAGAGACTTAATCGCGGCGCAATATGCGCCTTCCACAACATCCGGATCGATACCAAGCAGAACCGCAGCTTCACACACTGAGCACTTCTCAAGGCCGCAGATCACAAGTACCGAGCGACAGAGGACATCAAGTCTCGTGATTAGAACCCTTGATTCCTCCACCACCATCTCACAACAATCGGAGGACAAAGCTGTATGTCTTCCATGGATGCAAGGGCGTTGTTTGTATGTGGATGACAGTCGAGCGATCCGTCGTTGCTGGATTTGTACTGCGGAGCGGACCGTAGCCATACAGGCGTACGTCAGGAGCCATTCTTGAAGATCGGGACTTTCCGACTCGGCCAGTGCGCAAGCGTCGACAAGACACGCAGCCGCTATCTTTTCGTCGCCAGTGATGAAATTGGCCAGCCACTCCAGCTCTTCGCGATGTTGGCTGAAAACCCTGCCGATGTATTCATGAGCCGGAAGCTCCGGAAGATTTCTGCTCGCTGCACTTATCATAAATGGATCCCTCTGTGGCTTTACAATCACGTTTGGAAGTAGGCAAGGCTGATGCCAAACCCCTCCACCACGCAAGTGGTTGAGCTTAGAGAACAAATAGCCCTGCCGATGATGCGGGCGGAGTAAACCGTGACCGTATATGGGCATGGCGTTGTTTTCAGGACGACGTGGCAATACCGATGGGCAGAGACATCACGGGAATGCAAACCAGATTTGATTTGCCAGAAGAACCTGTCAATAATCCGGGCGTCAAAGGCCAATTTCCTGTTGGGCAATTGCCCGACATGCTGCTTGATCGCTTCTCAGCGTGTTGGTCACTGGCGGCGACGATGCCCATTTGCGCCGGAATTGCCCGTCAATTGCATATCCGAGTTACGCTTGCCAATAAGCAGGAGCTGAAGCCGCTCGCAAACGTCCCGGGAATACGCAGTCTCGGCAACGAACTGAGCTCCGAGCCTCTTGACAAACAAAAGCACCTCTTCCCCGGTGGCGTCGATAAACATGACGTCCGTAAGATCAACAACTAATTTCAGTTTGCTGTCGCAGCGCGTGACGAGCGTGCGTACTTCCTCAGCTCCCGCGCCGGTGAATCGGCCTTCGAGCCGGCAAATCAAGGCACCGTCTAATTCTTGCGTTTGGACACGTAGCATCATGGATCCTCTACATTCGTTACCAGCCTAAAATGGCTGGCAATAGTCATACTTGCACTCGTTTTGCCAGGGACTCTTAGCGCAACCTATTGAGACTAAATATCTTTTCGGGTCTAAGCCGCCATTAAACATGGGCAGTGCCAGCATGAGGGCAGCCTTTTTGAACGGTTTTGGGATTCAAGGCGGCTGAAGCAGCTGCTTGAAGGGTAGTAAGTAAGGAGGAACCCGAACCGTCAGGCTGAATAGTCAGTGCGAGTGATACTTAGCCTGCGCATCTTGTTCTGCAGCGTGGTTCTCTTAAGTCCGAGGCGCTCTGCCGCTCCGCCGTTGCCAGCGATTCTTCCTGACGCGCCTTTCAAAGCATCAAGGATCGCCTGCCGCTCGGCTTGCTCGAAAGTCGAGGCTGCCGCAACTACAGTAGTGCGGCCCGTTGATCTGTTCAGCTCTGCTCGTGGCACATTCAATTCGTCCCCTTGCGTGAGTATCACGCAGCGCTCAATGAAGTTCTCCAGCTCGCGGATATTGCCTGGCCAATTGGCATTCACCAGAGCCTCCATCGCGGGTCTCGGGACAGACCGGATGCGCTTTTGCATACGGCGGGAGAGGCGCGATACAAAAAAGTGGACCAGGAGTTGAATGTCCTCGCGCCTCTCGCGCAGCGGCGGAATTTCAATGGGAAATACCCGTAGCCTGTAGAAAAGATCCTCGCGAAACTGATTGTTGCGGATCATGCTTTCCAAATCCCGATGCGTTGCCGCAATCAGACGAACATCAACCTGAATAGTTTTGGTACTTCCGAGGCGTTCGAACTCCTGCTCCTGCAGGGCGCGCAGAAGCTTTGGCTGCAAATCCATAGTAATGTCGCCGATCTCGTCGAGAAACAGAGTGCCGCGATCCGCCAGCTCAAAGCGGCCTCGCTTCTGGATAAGCGCCCCGGTGAAAGCCCCCTTTTCGTGGCCGAATAGTTCACTTTCCACCAGACCCGAAGGAATCGCCGCGCAGTTCAGGCGGACAAATGTGCGCTCGCGCCGCGGGCTGAGATTATGAAGCGCTCGGGCCACCAGCTCCTTGCCCGTACCGGTCTCGCCGTGCAGTAACACGGTGGAACTGGTTGGCGCAACGATCGTGACCTGGTCCAGCACTTTACGTATAGCGGCACTCTTGCCGACTATGTCTTCGAAGTTGAATTCAGATTCGATTTCCGCTTCAAGATAGAGCCTCTGCTCCTCCAGATCGTCGCGCGACGCGCGGAGCCGTCCGTAGGCCAGAGCATTCTCGAGTACCAGTGATGTCTGGGTGCCGATCTGCGACAGCAGGTCGCGATCCGCCTCGTTAAACCCATCAGCCCTGCGACTGCACATGGTCAACAGGCCCAGGGGGCCATCGGCACCCATCAGTGGCATCACGACGGCCGAGAGGAGGGACTCGGCTCGGGACGCCTCGCGGAGTGCGGGAGGTATATCTGCTCCACACGGCGAGTAATACTGGGGCGTCCGGAGGAGCGACCATTCGCTCCATAGCTTCGTTGGCTCGACTACATTAACCTTATCGAGAAAGCCTCTTCCAGTCGGGAAGTCCAAAAATCTACGTTCCAATCTGCCTGACTGCTTGTTAAAGAGCCACAATGATGTGAGATCGTTGCCCCAGTGCTTGCGCATCGACCCTGCTACGGCCTGAAACAAGTCATCCGCATCCAGCTTATTGACGATATGGTTGTTGATTTCCAGTAACAAGCTGAGCCGATCTCGCTGCTTCACGACCTCATGGTGGTAACGCTCCACGGTATCTTTTGCCAGTGCGCACTCGAGCGCGACCGCAACGTGGGAAGCCAGGGCACTGAGCATCTCGACGTCTTCGGGAGCAAATTGCTGGCCCTGCAACTTTGGCGTTGACAGAATTCCGTACCGTTTTTGCGCGGTCGATACTGGGAACAAGTAGCTGCTTCGTCCGGCAACTTCGGCTGCAAAAGGAGCCAGGTCAGGATGTTCCAACATCGCCTGCGACAAGTCCGGGACAAACACCGGCTTCTGTTCGTCCAGCACCTGCGCCACCACGCCGGTGAGCAACAATTTGGCTCCACGTTTTATTGCGGGAGCGTCCGGATCTCGATCAAATTCAAAGCTGAATAAGCTCTCACCGTCATCGCTCAGCACATAGAGCTCGGCCCCGTGCAATCTGGACGTGCTCGACAGAACACCTCGCAGGCTTTGCAGGACGGCTTTTACCGTGGGCTGATCGGCTAGGGCGGTGGACGCACCTAGCAGCATTCGATATCGATCTTCGGTGATGGTCATGGTACGTGAGCTCTCCGCAATTCTCCGTTTACAGATGCGCACATCCTGGTCTTCGCACGGCTTGCGGTCTAGTGGTCCTGAGGATCACGCCAAACCGAACTTCGGTTGAGGTGTCCCAGATATGCCAATCCGCCGTACACCAGCTTTCGCGAACGCTGAAACGCAGGCCGGATTTTCTGCTTTCAAGTATCTGCCAATCAATTTCCCGCTGAAATCAATGCCCCGATGATTCCGGACGACATTCTGACCTCGACGGCCCGGGTTCCGTTTGAAATTCTTATCGTTCCCTCCCCAGCGACGTGGGAACCGTCGATAGTAGTTTGTTGATGGCTAGATCCATAGTCCGATTCATCTGGGACACGACTCCGGGTACATTTCGTTGGGACACCGGTCGAGTTTCGGAAACAGCATTGCTCCAGACCGTTGCACCGGTCGCTATCTTGGTGATTTGTGCAGAAATTGCAACTTCCACCTTGACCCCGGATTCGTAATCCACTTCCTCGAGCTTTTCCAATTTTCCACTGAAAACGTAGTCGTTATTAGGACGGCCGTCGTACATAGAAACCATGGAGAACTGACCGCCGGCGCGTAGATGATCAACCACTGCGCCGGTGACAAGCGCTCGTGGATCTGCCGCCCAGCGGTGATATTCGTAGAAGCCGACTTCCTCCGGCGTCCTCCGGTAGATGATCGGCCCTTGCCGCAGATAACCTGGCGATTGGAATTCTCGTACAGCTATTGAGGTTCGGACATTTTCTGCAGCGGGCGGATCCGGCGGGGCCGGCAAATTGAGTGTGTAATATGCCGGATATCTTACTCTGCCGCATCCGGACAGAGCGGGTAAAAGTGTCGCCATCAATACAAGCGCCATCGTAAGTCTTTTCATCGTCGATTCTCCCCTGTCCGCCTTATTTCGGAACCTGCCGGTCCCCGGGCTGCTTGGTGCGGATCAGACTCCAGGGACGCTGCTTCAATGAATTCGTGAACTGGTTGAGGTTGTCGGTCGCGTCGCGCAGATTTTGCACCGTGTCGCTGATCTTGGAGTCATTGGCCCGTACTATGACTTGCACCGACTGGAGCAAGCCTTTGGCTTCTTCCAGTGTGACCTGTAATTCAGCCAGGTCTTTCCGCATAGGAGTGCGCAAATCCGTCACTGTGCCATTCACGTTCTGAATGGTGTCATCGGCATGCTCGCTGACTTTGGCTAGTTGGTCTGTGAGACGGTCAATCTTTGGGCGCTCCTCGGCGACCAATCGATCAATATTGTCCAGAATGGCTTGGACCTTTTTTTGATTGCGCGGCCCAGTCATCGTGTCCAGGTTCCCAAGCAGATGGTTCATGTTGCCGCTAATGTCGTTGAGTTCTCCTTGTGCCTGCGTGATCAGCGTATTCGCGCTATCCGCAACGGTTGCCAGTTTCCCGGCAATCTCATCCAGGCTGGCCGCTTCTTTTGAGGTGATGACTGAGTCTGGAGGAAGACGCTTGGCATCAATCGTGCCGGTTGTGATCGACAGGGCCGCGCTGTTCATGACGCTGACGAATCCCAGCTTGGCCACTGATTTCTCGTTCAGTGGAGTGTCCTTTTTGACTTCAAGCAGAATCTCGATTCGGGTTGGATCCGTAGCCCAGGGTCGCACGGCCGTAACTTTGCCCACGTTCATGCCTCCGTACAGCACGGAAGCTCCGGGCTCAAGCCCACCCGCGTATCGCAGGTAGGTACGATACTGCACGGTGCCGCCACTATACTGCGCATTCAACAGATAGATGACCGTGAATGCGAATACGGCGAAACAGCCGAGGACAAAGGCGCCGACTTTTGCTTCGGTGGTCATGGTGTAGCCTCCTGACATTGCACGTAGCGTCCCAAATAGGAGGCGAATGCCGGCATATGCATCGAGTTGTTTGGCACACGGTTGAGGAACTGTCTCACACGTGGATGTTGGTTTTCCCGTATCTCGTCTTTTGTGCCGACTGCGAGCAGCTTTCCGTTGAACAGCATCGCGATCCGGTCTGCGATGCGGAAGGCGCTGGGCAGCTCATGAGTGACCACCAGCGCCGTTATCTGAAAAGTCTCCTTGAGAAACAAGATCAGTTCGTCCAGTTCCGCCGCCACAATTGGGTCAAGGCCGGCCGAGGGTTCGTCCAACACTAAGATTTCGGGATCCATTGCAAGGGCCCGCGCAACAGCCGCGCGCTTCTTCATGCCTCCCGAGAGCTCCTGCGGATGCAGTTTGCCGAAGTCTGCCAGTCCCACCACAGCCAACTTCATCCAGACGATCAGGTCAATAATGGAAGGCGCGAGTGCGGTGTGCTCCCGCAAGGTGAGCGCAACGTTCTCTTCCAGCGACAGTGAATTGAACAAAGCAGCGCTCTGAAAGGCCACCCCAACCGACCGTCGAATTGTCTTCAAATCCGCTTGTGAACAGGTAGTGATGTTTGTTCCTTTGATCGAGATGCTGCCCGATTTCGGATGTTCGAGACCAAGAATTTGCCGCAAGAGCGTGCTCTTTCCTGAACCACTGCCGCCGAGAAGAACCGTGATCTCGCCCGGCTCGATGTCAAGGTTCAAGCCATCGAGCACACGCCGGCCATCGTATTCCACCACTAGGTCGCGCACTGAAATCAGAGGCATTTAAGCCTTCCCTACGAAGTAAAAGATGGTGGTAAATATCGCATCGGCAACGATGACCAGGAACGTTGATCGCACGACCGCCGAAGTCGTCGATCGACCTACTGCGTCGGGCCCACCGCGGACACGAAGTCCTTCCAGGCATCCCACGTGGGCAATAATGGTGGCGAATGCCAGGCTCTTGATCATCGCGGCGACCACATCCCGCAACTCGATCGAGGTCAACACGTATCGGAAATAGAGCAGGAGATCAAGGTGCGTGCTGAAGAACATAAATAGCCCCCCGGCGAGAATGCCGAAGAAGGCCGCGACGATACTGAGACACGGAACGGCTACGAGTGCCGCCAGATACTTTGGCGCTAACACGAACTCCACCGGTTCGAAGGCCATGACCTTAAGGGCATCGATCTCTTCAGTGACCTTCATGGTGCCGATCTCGGCGGCAAATGCAGAGCCCGAGCGTCCGCTGACAGCGATCGCAGTCAACAGCGGACCAAGTTCTCGTGTGAAGCTGACTGCGACCAGATCGATGACGAAATGCAAAGCTCCGAAGCGTCGCAACTCAGAGGCTCCCTGCATCGCCAAGATGAATCCACTGCACATAGACATCAGGGCAACCATCGGGAGCGCGTCAACCCCGATCTCTAGCATTTGGTGAACAGCTGCACGCCACCGATGTCGATTTCCAACCAGGGGCAAAGCCGCGCGCATCCCGCGCAGGGTGGCCCACCATTGAATGTTCAGGGTCCCGACATAGTCGAGTTGACTGAGAGTCTCTCTGCCGGCAATTTCGAGAAGATTGGCCATCAAACCGCCTCGCACCCAGAGTGGTTCATTTCCGAATGCCGTCATTGAACAGGGATAAAATGCCCGTCGCCTCAAACAGGCGATGTAAACGATCATGCAATCCCTGCAGCCTAAGCTCAGTTTTACAGTTTCGTGCGATCTTTAACGCTTCAATCAGAGTGGCAACGCCTGAACTGTCGATATGGGTGACGGCCGACAAGTCAATGCTCACCGTCCTCGGATGCGGCGCGTGCAAAAGGGCGACAAGCTGGTCGCGCACTGCTGGAGAGGAATCGATATCAATCCGACCATACAAGGATGCCGATGCGCCATTCTCGTTGGCGACGGTCTTCATTCCCGACTTCTCGATACTTTCGCCATTGTTGCTCAACACGGAATCAGGTCCCTTCCAGCACAATGTTCATGCTCGTACGCCGTCGAGCGAATTCCAGATCGATACTCGCAATTCGAGTGCCGGACGTAGGCACTTCTAAGTGAGTGAAAATGACTAGCGTGTAAATCGACAGTGCCCCAACTCGGGCACACGATAAAGACAGTGACCGTATGTGGGCAGATGAGGTTAGCTCTGCGGATAGGTGACCTCACGAGGTCGGCCCGATCATCGACTCAAACTAGTATCGAAAGACCTGAGGGTGTATTGACCCCACCGATCCATTCTGGCCTCACGGGTGGCACGAGGGAAAGCTGACGGTTTAACCGGTGTGTCGATTGCTGAGCCTTTAAGCCCGGCGCCCAGAACACCGTGCTCCCGAGATTCCTTTCGCAACAGGCAGCCTTCGCGGTGCGAAGGCATTTCCAACCTACGTCCGCATGAGTGTCGGACACCTCAACAGTTGGGCGGGTTCGGCTGTATAAGGGCTGCGAACCGGCAACACCGCAACAGGTACGAAGTCCCTCCTGCTAGACTGCCTAAGTGCGGCGTCTCGTGGTTAATGCGGACGACTTCGGATTCACCTCGGGCGTAAATCGGGCCATCGTAAAAGCGCACACGGATGGCGTCGTCACCTCCGCCACATTGATGGCCAATGGTCCAGCATTTTGCGAGGTCAAGGAACTTGCGGAACAGTTTCCGAAGCTGAGTATTGGCTGCCACGTAGTGTTGATCGATGGCGAGCCGGTTCTGCCGCCGGCAAGAATTCCTTCATTGACGCAATCAGGGCGATTTCGTGACGACTTGAAAACATTCGCCGCTGTGGCGTTGACGGGACAGCTTGACGCGACTGAGATTGGCGCCGAGGCAACGGCGCAAATCCGGAGAGTACAGGCCGCGGGAGTATGCGTGTCACACCTCGACACGCACAAGCACACCCATATTTTCCTGAAGGTGTTGCGCCCTCTCTTGCTGGCCGCGGCCGGGTGCGGGGTGCGAGCCGTCCGGAATCCGTTCGGCCCGCGCCTTCCTATGCTATTAAGTGAACTTCTGAAGCGACCGAATCTCTGGACACGCTGGGCCGAGATGAGAGTTTTGGGAACCTTTGCGGGAAAATTCCGGAAGGCCGTGCAGCGGGAAGGCTTTGTCACGCCCGATGGAACCTTAGGAATTGAAGTCACCGGGACTTTGAACGAGACGTTGTTCGCGGCGATCGCAACCAGTGTTCCTGAGGGAACATGGGAGTTCGTCTGCCATCCTGGCTACAACGACTCTGATCTGCAATCGGCCAAGACACGACTGCGAGAATCACGGGAAGTCGAATTGGATGTATTGACCTCGCCGAGAGCTCGGGAGATTCTGGCACGGCAGGGGGTGGAGTTGATCTCCTACCGAGATTTGTTGGAACGGTGACCCGTCACGACATTGTCTAGAGTTTGTGCTCTCGCTCCACGGCACGTGATCGTAATAGTCAATCCGGGCAAGGTGGAAGTGATGGCGATTTAGCTGTCAGCTCTTAGCGTTCGGTTGCAGCAGATCCTACTTTTTGCTGTAGAGGTTTTCGAATACTGGTTGCTGTTCCGTATTGCTTTTCTCTTGACGCTCTGACAAATTTTTTCCCCGTAGTCTCAGCGCGTTATGGTCCCGCCAGAAGTCATCGGTGTCAGAGCATAACAAAGACGCGACCCCCGGTTTGGTTGCGGGCACGGCTGGATTGTTCTGGTGTGGATGCCTCCTCGGCGGGCAGGATTTTCGTTCCGCTGGTCCCTGGTGGAGCAGTCCTCGCATCGCTTTCAGCACTTTCGCTAGCGCTCGGGCTGTCCGTGCCTTCACTGTTCCGGTGGGGACTCCCAGAACGCGAGCCGTTTCGCAGACGGAAAGATGATCCACATACCGCAGGTGAAACGTTCGCCGTAAAGTCGGCGATAGTCTTGCTGCTGACTCTATTAAGCGCGCAGTCGTCCAAGCCTTGTGGCACTCATCCTCGGGGTTAGGCCGGTGATCCACCAAAGTGTCGGACAGCGGATACTCCTGCTCTTCTCCGATTTGCGAATCCAGGGATACATGTATATAGAGTGACCGCTTGCGCAAATGCATTCTTGCGCAATTGATAACGATCGTGGTCAACCACGTCGAAAGTTGCGCCTCGCCTCTGAATTGGTTCAAATGCTTGAAAGCAGCCAACAACGCATCCTGTACCGCGTCCTCGGCATCGGCTTGATTCCCCAAAAATCTATATGCGTATCGATAAAGGGACGGTAAGCAATGCGACAGAACCGAGAGCACCTCCGCGGGCGAAGGCTTTGCCATGGCGACGCACTCACCGCCTTCCGTTAATTTGTCCAGGTCTCGCATGCTATGTCTGCGCTTCTCCTTCCCCACCGAAGCACATAAAGTTCCATGCGACCCAGGGCGAAGAGGAATTTCGATGTCATCTGAATGCAGGGGTGGAGTCCGGAAAAGGACCCACTAAAACCGTATCGGAGGTTGTCGTCTTCGGCGACTGCCTTGCCTGCTGCCCTGCGGCTTCATCGATGTCATGCTTCAGAACATCATGCAGCGCGCTAAGCACCTGATACTGCATCATCGCGATTTGATATCGCTGTTGCAGAAGATATTCGGCCTGTTCGCGGTTAATTTGACTTGCTCGCTGGGCCTGCACGATGCCCGAGAAATCGGCCGATGTCTTGTCTGCCACCATGCTCATGGCGATTTCGTAGGATTTGAGAACGTCTTGTGGGCCCAAGGGCCTTTCGGGTTTGAAGGCAGTCAGATCGGATGGAACAGGATTGGACTGGATGCTTATTCGCGCCACAATGCTCCCTGGCGGAGGTGCATCTGCCTGGACGTTCTTCTTCTTCGGCTGGGCTGCGGCAGTGTGCCACACCGTGCCGAGAATCACGATAGCCATAAGAATCTCTCGAGACTTCATCGGTTCTCCTCCTGCGATCTGCGCATCTTAATGGACCCGTTGCTGATTGGGTGATCAAGCGCTGTTCTGTGACTCTTCTCCACGTTTCACCTTGTGCTTTCATCAAAGCAGGATGTGTGCCGTCCGCAGTCAGTGTTGACTGGTAAGTATCGCGCCAGCTGATCAGATCCTACCGATCCCGATTGCTTGATCACTTTGGCGATATTCCCGGCCAAATTGTGGGTAGCGCGGAGATTGCTGCCGAAGAAGCGAACGCTTCCCTGCACTGTGCGATCAAACACAATCTTGCCGTCTCGAGCGATGAGTTGACTTTGCACGATTAACTTTGTCGCACCGCTCACGGTGGTGACCGCACGTTGCGTTTCGCTCCCGTGCGTATACTTCACGACCGTTGTCTTCAAGACCAGCAAGTCCGGAATCTGGCTAGCCCTACCATCGCCCTCGCGGAGGACGTACTTGAATCGCTTCGTCTTATTCAACTCTTCCAAAAGGTTCTCGTAGATCGCGACTTGAAAGGAATGCGCGAGATCCACCTGCCCGGGATCGATCCGTTCCACTTGCACGCTCCATTGCGTGCCAGAACCGTTGCTTCCACCGGAGGATTTCACCGCTGGAGTTTGGCCTGCCAGCCGACCCGAAAATGCCATCGCAATCGCGACGCTAGCCGCCACGCAGATGATCCATGAGTTCGGTTTACTTGTCTTCATGCGCGACCTCCGGGGTGCTTTGCTTTGCGGGCTGGTCTTCGCCAGAGCTGGGCGATACGCCCCGAGCCACGAGTTCATTCCTCAGGAGTTCACCTTGTCCTTTAGTTACCTGGAAGATGGCGCCATGAACTCCTCCATCACCGTCAACATATTCCAAGGTCAATGTGTCGTATTTCTTATGAGCAAAGAGGCTAACGACCCGGCCACCTCCGAACGGAGCGGCTGCCTTGCCTACCTTCATGGGCATTCCGCCGACCTGTTTGCTCTCCTCACCGAGAAAAAGACCCCGCACAGAAGCGATGTCTACCTGTGCGATGGGCGTGCCGCTTTGCTGAAATCGCAACACACTGTCCTGGATAGACAGCGTTCCTTCACAATTGCTCTTTGTGTCTGGGAACCCCAGAAGATGAGTAGCCCGCACGCTGAACGGTGCTTTCGCGTTCAATCCGGGAGCGGTGCTCTGGGCCAATGCGCCAATGCCAAAACAGAGCAGTGATGCCCAGAGCGTGATACGTGCGTGTCGTCCGAAGTAGCCACTCTTGCCGTTCCTTAGTACAAACAAACGATACATTCTTCCTCCAAGTCGACTCGGATCGCTGGGTCGACATGTATCTCCTGCAAACAATCCTTGAGCATGACGCTCCCGCAGGCAGACGCGACCTATTTCGATTGCTTAGGTTCGGTAGCGGGTCTTTGGCTTTGTATCGGCACCTGGAGCGAACGACCCAACATATCGTTATAAGTAATGGTGCTCTTTCCGACGAGCACTAGCAGGTTGCGACCCGCCGCGTACTTCGGGGGGATTTCCCACGACGGTGTGGTGTACAGCACCACGTAAATTATGTCACCCACTTTGACAGAAATGTCATAGCTGGCGGCATCAGGCGAACCATCGCCTACCGCCCGGTGCGGCTTGACCTCAGTAATGGTGGCCACCTGATACTTCGATGTGGACTGGCAAAAAGCCGGAAGACTTAGCAGACACAGACCGATTACACAAATTAGCCGACGCACAATTGACTCCTTCGGTTGCGCTTTCGTGGTCCGGCAATCCAGTACTAGGAACGACCGGTCGTCGAAGAGCAGACCCTGATCACTTGTGTGTGGATCGCAATCGCCATGCCAATTGGCTGAAGGGAGAGGTAGAGTCTTCAACGCGGTTGACTCTTCATGTGTTTGCATGGCGTCGGTGTCGCACACTGACTGCGACTCAAGTGCCAAATTTCGCCCACATCTGGGCACATGCCTAATGCCGGGCAGAAGTATCACATTCGAATTCAGCACGCCCTCATGAACAGCTTCGTTCTAGGCTCTTATCTGTTTGTTCGGCATTGGCATTGCGCGTGCATTCTCATCTTGCAGCGAGGCGGCAGGCAGTTAGTGGCCGAGACGGACTCCGCAGCCAACCAGTTCGGAGCGCCCGAGAGCGTAGAAGACCCGCGCGGCAATTTCCGTCGTTTTTGGCCCGTGTCTGCACCTCGCGCAGTTTGTCAGATCTCTGAATAGGAGAGCGATCATGAAAGCCATTGACACACTATCGGGCGAATCGAACACGAGTATCATCTCGTCGATCATTAACTTGGTCTGTCCACAATGCGGGGGACGAATGTCGGAATTTCAGTGCGAAGGAAGATGCCGCAGAAACTGGCTGGCGGAATGGGAATGGGCGAATCAGGCGACGAGACGTTCTAGGTCCCGGGTCCCAAGTCGTGCTGCGGGCTCGACGCGCTGAGCCTCCCGGGATGGGGTTTAGAGGTTCCGGTTCTATGGTTGTGGCGTGGAACCCGCCGCAGCCGAGGACGTCTTGCAGACATGTGCTTTCACCAATAGCGCAGCAGTAATCATCTCCTCTAAGGCGGACTTCGATGATAGCTCCCTATGGCCTTAAGATTCTCGAGAACTGCGTGTCGTGTCCCGTGAAAACGAAACGCCCCTTCTGCAACCTGCCACCGCAGGCTACTCAGCGACTTCATGAGATCAAATCGACGGCGGTCTATTCCAAAGGAACTATGCTGTTTATCGAAGGGCAGCAACCGCGCGGAGTTTTTGTGCTCTGCATGGGAAAAGCGAAGCTTTCGACCTCATCGCGCGAGGGCAAAACCATTATCACCAGGATTGCCGACGCGGGTGACGTTCTGGGCCTGAATGGAACGATTTCAAACGTGCCCTATGAGGTCACCGCCGAAATGTTGGAGCCCAGTCAAGCCAATTTCATTCCACGCGAGCCGTTGATCCAGATGATGGCGGAGTTCCCGGAAGTTGCGCTGCGCATCGCCCAGCAGCTTAGCCGCAACTACTTCGCGGCCCATGAAGAGATCCGTGCGCTGGGACTGGCGGCTCCCTCGGAAAGGTTCGCCAAATTGTTACTGCAATGGTCCATCCGGAACACACAGAACGATGGTCCATCGCAGATCAGGCTGACTCTGACTCACGAAGAGATTGCCGAGGTTATCGGAACCACGCGTGAAACCGTTTCCCGCTTGTTCGCGGATTTTAAGAAGAGACAGTTACTGCATGTACGAGGCGGGACGCTTGTAGTCCACAGCCGGTTCGCCCTGGAACAGATGGTGCAGAGCTGATTCGAACTGGATCACAAGTCTTAAGGAGGATCGAGTATGCCTATCCCGAAAATGATGAGTGCCGCAGTCGTTGAGAGGTTCCGCGAGCCCCTCGTGATGCGGGAACGTCCGGTGCCTACGCCTGGGCCGGGGCAGGCCCTGGTGGAAATTATGGCCAGCGGGGTCTGCCACACTGACCTGCACGCGGCCGATGGCGATTGGCCCGTGAAGCCAAATCTTCCTATCATTCCCGGACATGAGGGAGCGGGTATGGTTGTCGCGCTCGGTTCGGGTGTTACGCATTTGAAAGAAGGCGACCGGGTTGGCATCGCGTGGTTGCATGGCGCCTGCGGTCATTGCGGCTTTTGCCTTTCCGGCTGGGAAACCTTATGTCTGGAACAGAAGAACTCCGGCTATTCGGTGAATGGCAGTTTTGCGCAGTATGCACTGGCACAGGCCCAGTACGTGGGGCGCATCCCAAACAACCTTCCCTTTGTTGATGCGGCGCCGATTCTGTGTGCTGGTGTCACGACCTACAAGGGCCTAAAAGAAACCAATACGCGGCCGGGCGAGTGGGTGGTGATCTCAGGCGCGGGCGGGGGTTTAGGCCATGTCGCGATTCAGTATGCCAAGGCCATGGGGCTGCATGTGGCGGCAGTGGACTTGGGACCGGAAAAGGCGGCATTGGCGCGAAGGCTCGGGGCCGAGATTGCAATCGATGCCAAAACACAAGATCCTCCCGCAGAGATACAGAAACAAATTGGCGGGGCGCAGGGGGTCCTGGTAACGGCCGTCTCGACGATAGCTTTCAAGCAGGCAATTGGCATGCTGCGCCGCGGCGGCACCTGCGTGCTCAACGGTCTGCCTCCCGGAGAATTCCCGGTCTCGATTTTCGATTTGGTGCTCAACGGCTACACCATCCGCGGCTCAATCGTGGGCACGCGTCTCGATTTGGAGGAGGCTTTGAGCTTTGCCGCCGACGGCAAGGTGAAGGCAATCATCGAGACGCAACCGCTCGAATCCATCAACGAAATTTTCCAGCGCCTCAAGACCGGGAAGATCAACGGACGAGTCGTGCTCACAATCGGGGCGCAAGCGTCCCAGGCCGACGTGGCTTAGCGTGCGCCGGTTCTAGACCCTGGAAAGTTTTCTGATCCGGTGGTGGAAGGTCGGAGATGAGTGCTGAGGAAGTGTTGATCGCATTCCGGCTTGACGCTCCGTATCTATTCCTAGGTGCGGCCTTCGCCGCCGTCGGTATGCTGACCGCTGCCTTTGCCTTTCTCCGACGCCAGCGCGACTCACTCCTCATCTGCTTCGCATTGTTTGCCGCATTGTACGGGCTTCGCTTATGGATTTCGTCGCCCATGTTTGCCATGATGATACTCGGCAGCAGTGCACCCGCCTCTATTGCTTATAAGGAATGGACGTGTGACACCAATTGAAGAGAATGGGTTGATGCTTGCGGTGTTCGGTTTTGCATCGTACTCGACTGCCGCCCACAAACCGGAAACAGACGATCGAATCGTGATGTATACAGACCGGGGTTGTGGAGGCTTCCAACGCTGCAGGAGATTTCTTCGGTCACGATGCATTGTGCGATCTGCTAAACAAGAACTCGGGAGCTATCCCCCGCAATGGCGGCAGACTCGATCATTTCTTCTGTCCGCCAATGGTCGGAAAAGCAGGATGACGATTTGACCATTCTCATTTGCGACTACATCCCAAAGGGAAACGAGTGTACTGAAAGGTTTCGCCTTCGTTGCTAGCTGGGGAGTGTTGGATTTAAGGTGGCCCGGAAAAGGTTAAAGAAAGGCTCTTTTCTCCCGAAGCCTCGTACGAAATCGCTGAGCATACCACGGATGATGCCCTGACGTCGGCAGAGATCAAAGTGCTCCGCTTGATCGCGCCTGGGAATGCGAATAAGCAAATTGCAGATCAGCTCGATCACCGAGGAAACCGTCAAAGGGCCGAGTCAAGAATATCCTTTCCAAATTGGGCGCAACGACCGAACGCAGGCGGCCATGATCGGGTTGAAGAGAGGTGTCATCGAGCTGTAGTTCCCACCAGTTCGGCTGCTCTGCCCCAAATTCCAAGACTCGAAAGAGTGACGATTGTGCTCTTTTGAGGCTATCGATGCGCTGCAAGATGTCAGATGCTGTTATGTCTGGGAAGGTGCGTACTTGTGGAGTTTGTATTCAATGTTCGCTGGCAGTTGGCCTTCACAGGATTGCTCCTAATGCGCGTGGTTGCGGGCTCTGCGCCGTTTGTGGGCCCAGGCTTGACGCTGTGGAGCGATCCACCACCTTTGAATGTGATAATTCCTGCCATGCTCTTGATTGGAACAGGAATCCTGCTTATCGCAGGTTCATGGACACCTATCGCCGGCACCTTGATAGCGCTGACTGAAATCTGGAAGATGCTCATGTTACCCGGCGACAAGTGGGTTTGGCTGATGTTGGCACCGCCGGTGCCGCCCTCGCAATGTTAGGACCGGGTCTCTGGTCGGTCGGCGCTCGCCTTTATGGCTGGAAGCGCCTCGAAGCTACACCCCGCAAGACGAACTCTAACTCTCATTAAGAGATTCTCCACCTGCCAAATTTCTTGCCTCAGAAGAGGGTGACATTCGTTCCCTAAAGCGTTTGCGATTTGTCCCGATGTGGGGTCGTGTGCAAACGAGCATCGGTGCACAATCATTCGAGAGTTCAAGCCAAGAAGGTTGAAAAAGGAGTACTGACATGGCAAAGGTGATTGAGTTCTACGTTCCAGCTGGCTTCCGAAAGGTCGTGAAGGTGGTGCCTCCGCAGGAGCGCGGACAGGTGCTCGAATTTGCGGTAGCGCAAAAACGAAGCGCCTGACATTCCGGGACCAGAAACGAGCTGTAAACATCGGAGGAGACTATGGCCGCGACCGTTGCTTTCGCAGACCTCGGAAATCTCGCAGGAACACGTTTTCCAAACGTAACCGGGATCGAAAACCAGCAACTTT
>Ga0157374_10001538_pt1 | contig 19434 bp, 9 predicted proteins | sample M25metaG_FD_115308 | JGI IMG/M metagenome (GOLD analysis project Ga0157374, IMG submission 115308) | Miscanthus rhizosphere microbial communities from Kellogg Biological Station, Michigan, USA - M2-5 metaG | ecosystem: Host-associated > Plants > Roots > Rhizosphere > Soil | place: USA: Michigan... | reverse complement strand
TATCGGGCAATGCGGTCGCACACCATGATCGAATTCGATATTGCCGATCACTTTGCGGGACGGGATATCGATCACTACAATATTGCGGCCGTCCGTGCCCTTTTTCCCCACGCCGGAATTCCCGTAGATCGGAACATAGGCGACCTTGCCATCCGGCGAAGCAATCACTTCGTGCCCGGTGATACCTCCTTCCGGCACTTCGGCGACTTGCTTGCCGGCGCTGGGATCAATGATGCCCATCGCATGTGCCCCTTTATTGGCGGTGAGCACGGTGCCCGAGGAAGAAGTCGGTTTGTACGAATCGGCAGCGTTAGCAAGCATCAGAGTCAGGGTAAGAGATATCAGGGAAATTCCGAATGGTCGCATGTAGGGCCTTCGGGGTTCACAGTATCATACAGCGCGCCAGAGTCATGCGTCTACCCTGGAAGTCTGGGAGGCTGAGTGCTTAAAAAGGTCGCATGGTGTTTGTTGGGCTGGTTTTTGTTGGCGACGATGTTCTCATGGGCAGCGCTTGCGCAGGAGTCGCCGCACGGCAAAACCGCTCCCGCGACGCAGCCGCCAACGCCCCCGGGTGCGCCTCCCGAGCCTGCCAAGACGGCGGATGAAAAGCCCGTGGTGACTCATCACAGGATCACCATCGCCGGCAAGACGCTGGCTTATACGGCAACCACGGGACGCTTGGCCATTAAAAACGATCAGGGGCATACCGAGGCGCAAATGTTTTACGTCGCTTATACGCTCGATGGCGCCGGTGGCAAGCGTCCGCTCACCTTTGCATTCAACGGCGGCCCCGGTGCGGCCACCGTTTGGCTGCACATGGGCTGCTTCGGGCCGAAGCGTGTGAAGATGCAGCCCAACGGCTTTATGCCGCATCCCCCGTTCCAGCTCGAAGACAACCAGGACACCATTCTGGACAAAACCGATCTCGTTTTTGTCGACGCAATAGGAACCGGATTTAGTCGCGCAACCACGCCCGAGCTGGGTAAAAAATTCTGGACGGTAAAGGGCGATATTGCGGCCTTTGGCGAATTTATCCGGCTCTATCTGCAGCAAAACTCGCGTTGGACGTCGCCCATTTACCTGGCAGGCGAGAGCTATGGAACTACCCGCGCCGCCGGGCTCTCGAATTTTCTTGCGGACCACGGCATAGCGCTGAACGGCATCACTTTGATCTCCACGGTGTTGAACTTTCAGACCATCGGATTTGCGACCGGTAACGATATCCCGTTTGTGCTGTATCTGCCGACATATGCGATGACCGCGGCATACTACAACAAACTCGCTCCCGAATTGGAAAAGGATCTGCCCTCTCTCCGCGCTGAAGTGGAAAAGTGGGCGTCCACCGAGTATCTCGAAGCGCTCCAGCAGGGCGATGCGCTGAGCGGACCCGCCAGGCAATCCGTGATCGATCGTCTTGCTCGATACACCGGGCTGAGCAAGGCATTTATCGAAAGGAACAATTTGCGCGTGGACCTCGACCACTTTAACGCGGAATTACTGCGCGACGAAGGAAAAACAGTCGGCCGCCTCGATTCCCGTTTCACCGGAGTTAACGAAAACGGCACCGAGCAATCTCCTGAATACGATCCCACGGCGGCCGCCATCCGGCCTCCCTATACAGCCGTCTTTGGCGACTACGTCAAGCAGGAGCTTGGCTACCAGAGCGACTCGCAATATTACGTGCTGGGCGGCGGCATTGGCCGATGGGATTTTGAAGTCACCGGCTGGTCCGGTTTTGCCGACACCAGTCAGGGGCTGCGCCAGGCTTTCGCCAAAAACCCCTTCCTGCAAGTTTTTGTGGCCGAAGGACTGTACGATGCCGCAACGCCCTACTTCGCGGCCGAATATACGTTGGATCACATGGGCCTTACCCCCGCCGCGCACAAAAACATCGTGCGCAATCAATTCGCGGCCGGCCACATGGTCTACCTAGATAACGATTGCATGCGGCAATTAAAACGCGACGTGGACGCTCTTTACGATCGAACGGCGCCCAAATAGCTTTGTTCGAAACTTCCGAAACGAATCGGCGCAATCTGGAATCAGCTTGCTATGAGCACAGCAACAATCGACGCGAAAGCGAGCGGCACGTTTCATCTGGGAGGCGATCTTCCTATTCACCGCCTGGGCTTCGGAGCCATGCGGATCACCGGCCAAGGTATCTGGGGCGAGCCAAAAAATCCGGAGGAAGCCATCAAGATACTTCGCCGCCTACCGGATATCGGTGTCAATTTCATCGATACTGCCGATTCCTATGGTCCCGAAGTGAGCGAACGCCTGATTGCCGAAGCTCTTCATCCGTATCCCGAAGGTTTGGTGATTGCGACGAAAGGCGGTCTCACGCGGCAAGGCCCGAATCAGTGGTTGCCCGTGGGCCGGCCCGAATACTTGCGGCAATGCGTTGAGATGAGCTTACGGCGGCTGCGCCTGGAACGCATCGATCTCTACCAGTTACACCGGATCGATCCAAAAGTGCCCGTCGAAGAATCGCTGGGTGCGCTTGTCGATCTGCAAAAAACCGGTAAGATCCGGCATATCGGACTCTCGGAAGTGAACGAGAAGGAAATCCAGCGCGCACAGAAGACGGTGCGTATCGTCAGCATTCAGAACAAATACAACCTCTCCGATAGGAGCGCCGATACCGAGACGGCTCTTGCCTTCTGCGAGCGGAATAACTTGGGTTTCATTCCCTGGTTCCCGGTCGCTGCGGGCAAGTTGGCCGAACGCGGCGGAGCTCTTGAAAGTGCGGCGCATAAGCATCACGCGACAGTTGCTCAGCTTTCCATCGCCTGGTTACTGCATCGCTCGCCCGTAATTCTGCCGATTCCGGGTACCTCCTCGCTCGAACATCTCGAAGAAAACGTAGCCTCGGCCGGCGTGCACCTCAAGGAGGAGGAATGGAAAGCCCTCGAGCAGGCGGCCCAATCGTAATCCGGATGCTACGTTAATCCGTAGCACATGACCCATCTTCGCTGCAGTGTGAGCCACTGCGGAATGACCCTTGATCTGCATGATCGCGCTTTGGCTTGCCCGCGGTGCGGAAATCTCCTGGAAGTTGCCATAGAAGCTCCTCGTGCCGAGCCTCGCGTCCTGAAACAAACATGGCTTGAGCGGCGGATGTCTGCCGATCCGCGCGACGTCAGCGGAGTCTGGCGATTTCGTGAATTTCTACCGGATGGCTACGGGCCACAAGGCGTTGTCACTCTAGGCGAAGGCAATGTGCCGCTGGTGCGCGGGCAGAAAACCGCGGCTTGGGCCGGATTGCGGAATCTTTCCTTCAAACATCTAGGCTGGAATCCTACCGGCTCTTTTAAAGATCTGGGAATGACGGCCGGAATGACCGAGGCCAAGTTTGTCGGCGCCACTGCCGTGGCATGCGCTTCTACAGGGAATACGGCGGCTTCTCTGGCTGCTTACGCGGCGCGCGCCGGGGTAACGGGCCGCGTTTATCTTCCCGTCGGCCAGGCTTCGGTCAACAAGCTCGCCCAAGCCCTCGATTTCGGCGCGGAGCTAGTCGAGATCGAAGGAAGTTTTGACGACGCGCTGAATGTTTTGCTCGAAAAGGCGGACCCAAACCTCTATTTTCTGAATTCCATCAATCCGTTTCGCATCGAAGGCCAGAAAACGGCCATGTTCGAATTGCTCGAGCAGCTTGGCTGGCGCGTGCCGGATTATCTGGTGGTGCCGGGCGGAAACCTGGGAAACTCGTCGGCCTTCGGCAAAGCGTTCATCGAGCTCAAAACGTATGGCTTTATCGAGAGAGTGCCGCGCATGATCATCGTGCAGGCAAGCGGCGCCAATCCGCTCGCCCGTATGTGGAATTCGGGCGCGCAGGAGTTGGAGGCGATGGCCCAGCCCGAAACCGCCGCTACTGCCATCCGTATCGGGAACCCGCGCTCCTGGAAGAAAGCACTGCAAGGCGTGCGTTTCACAGGCGGCAGAGTGATGGACGTAACTGATGAGGAGATTGGCGAGGCGAAAGCCCTGATCGGCCGCGACGGAATCGGCTGCGAGCCGGCTTCTGCGACCACGCTCGCCGGCTTGCGGAAACTTGTCGATTCAGGCGAACTCGATCGCGACTCGGAGATCGTAGCTATCCTGACCGGTCACGCGCTCAAAGACACCGACTACATCGTCAAATCGCGAAAGCGCTGACCCCCTATTCTGGATGGATAGCGATGAACACGAGCCTGAACGGCCACGAGATCCGCGTGCCGGCATCGATCGCCAACCTCGGACCCGGCTTTGACACGCTGGCTGTAGCGGTTCAACTCTACCTTCGCCTCACTGTCGCGCGCGCGAGCGGCTCCGGCCAGTTGCATTTCGAGTTCGTCAACTGCCAGGTCGATGGCGAGAACTATATTGAACGGGCCTTTCGCTTTGCCGCGCAGCAACGGGCTGCCTCGTTTCCGTCCTTGCACGTCACGGTGGCAAGCGATATTCCTATGCGCAGCGGTCTCGGCAGCAGCGCGGCCGCCACGGTGGCGGGCTTGCGGCTGTATGAATCGGTCGCCGGACCGTTGCCTTGGCAAGGTCTGCTGAATGCCGCCTGCGCGCTCGAGGGACACCCGGATAATGTCGCCGCCGCGCTGCTCGGCGGATTAACGGTAAGTTGCCAGCTTCCGGACCGTTCCGCGTTCGCGGCGAAACTGACCTGGCCGGAGTCCCTGCGCTTTGTGGTCTTGACCCCCGAGTTCCCGCTTTCGACTGCCGCTTCGCGAGAAGCCCTGCCGGAATCCGTGCCGCGCGAAGACGCGGTATTCAATCTGCAGCGTGTGGCGCTGCTGCTCGAAGTACTGCAAAGCGGCAACTACTCCATCCTGCGCGAAGCGCTCCAGGATCGCATCCATCAGCCTTTCCGTCAAAAGCTCGTCCCCGGCCTCGAGCGCGCTTTAGCCATCCAGCACCCCGACATCCTGGGTGTCTGCCTGAGCGGCGCCGGCCCGTCTATCGTGGCCCTCGCCGAGCGCAATCTGGATGAAGTCGCCAGAACGTTAGCCGGCGCCTTCCGTCACACCGGCATCGAATGTACCGTTCGGCAGCTAAGCGTCCATCAGAACCGAATTTCAGAGAGATGACTGGTCCGGTTGTGTGCCAGCCGGTTCGCGGGCGAACGCCTGAAGCTGGTTTGGTTTGATGATGAGCATCAGTTCGAGAGCAACTTGCCGATGCTGCGCATACTTTAGGATGCGGCTACAGGCTCCTTTGCCGCAAGAGTCGTTCCGGAAGGGACATTTGCGAAGCGCTGGACGACGCCGCTCGGCCAGGTGATTTCTACCGACTTTGCCACGTGGCTGGGGCCGAGTCCTATAAGCGGGCGCTTGTCGCTGGCGGACAAATATCCGACAGCGGTATTTACTGTGTAGTATTGGACGAGATTGGACACAGAGGTCACGCGGATACGGCAGCCGATTCCGTCGCGATTGGATTTTTGTCCGGTAAGCTCGAGCCGAAGCCAGCCGTTGCGGCTCGCGCTGTTGTTATGTAAGACATAGGCTTTTTGCCCGATATTGGTTACGACCATGTCGATGCCGCCATCGTTTTCGAGATCGCCGAAACCCGCTCCGCGCCCCGCCCACAGTTTTTGCATCGCGGGCCCGCCATCCACGCTCGCAAAATGGCCGGCAGTGTTGCGCAGCAGCAAGGGCGGCTGAAGGTAGCGCAGGTTGGGCGAAGTAACTTCGATGTTGTCCATGACGTGGCCTTGCGCGAAGAAGAGATCTTTCCAGCCGTCGTTATCGTAATCGAGGAAACGCGTGCTCCAGCCGGAATAGGAACTGGTCGCGGCGCCGACGCCTGAACGCATGGTGGCATCGGTAAATGTCCCGTCCCGATTATTGTGAAACAGCAGATAGCGCTGGTTCGACAGATCTGTGACGATGATGTCGGCGAAGCCATCGTTATCGTAGTCAGCGAAATCCGTGCCCATGCCGGCGAAGGTTTGACCGTCTTCGTTGAACCCGGCGCCGGCCGGCAGAGCGACTTCAGAAAATGTGCCGTTTCGGTTGTTGTGAAAGAGGAGACAAGCGACGGAGTCGTTGGCAACATAGATATCGGAGAAGCCGTCGTTGTCGTAATCAGCAAACGCGACGCCGAGAGATTTACCTTGTGCGGCAGCTATGCCCGTTTTGCCGGACACGTCAGTGAACGTGCCGTTGCCGTTGTTGTGAAACAGGACGTTGGTAACGGCGGGGAAGTTGTCGGGATGACAATATGAACGGCCCCCGGGGCGATGCTCGCCACAAAAATGAGGCTCGTCGAAAGACCATTTAAGATAGCGGCACACAAACAGGTCGAGCTTGCCGTCGTTGTCGTAGTCGAAGAAGCCGGCGCTTGTGCTCCAGCCCGAGCTCATAACTCCGGACGGTGTGGTTACATCGGTAAACGTGCCGTTCCCGTTGTTGTGATACAGCGTGTTGCCGCCGTAACCGGTGACGTATAAATCCTCGAAACCATCGTTGTCATAGTCGCCGACGGCTACGCCCATGCCATAACGATTCTGCGGCATCCCAGTGAGGCCCGCCTTTTCGGTCACGTCCGAGAAAGTGCCGCCGGCATTTTGATGATAGAGGCGGTTCCAATACTTAGCGTCGGACTTGTCGGGATTGGGAAGGCGCGCGCCGTTCACGAAGAAGACATCCAAACGTCCGTCGTTGTCGTAATCGAGGACGGCAACGCCGCCGCCCATGGTCTCAGGAAGATATTTTTCGCTGGTCGGAGAATTTTCGAGGCGGAAGTCGATTTTGGTTTGCTGGGTGATGTCGGTGAAAGGTAGCGCCACAGCGATTGCTGCCGTGCCCCACAATTTAAACATCCGGCTTTTCCTCGATTGTAATGCTTTGGTTGGCGTCGATATTTCGCATGGATGTCTTGAGACCCGAGGGCCACGCTACTTCAACGGCGTCGACTTTTTTCGAGTATCCCAGGCCGAAGTGAAGCCTCAGATCGTTGTGGGAGTAATAGCTGCCTCCGCTCATTACTTCATCGATGAGTCTGCGATCGCCAATGCGCACGCTGACGCGCGCGCCGATCGCGCTGCGGTTAGACTTTGTCCCGAGGCACTTCACCTGTAGCCAGTTGGCGCGATTCCCGCCCTCGTTGCGCAGGATCGTGGGCGGCGAATCCAGATTGTTGATCACGATGTCGATGTCTCCATCGTTGTCAAGGTCGCCGAAAGCGCATCCGCGGCCCAGTCGCGGAACCTGCACGGCCGCGCCCGCACGGCTCGAAACGTCTTCAAACCGAACGCCATTCATGTTGCGATAAAGCAGGCTTGGCTGCTTGTAAGTGAGATGAAGCTTGCGGCTCGCCAATTGACTATAGACGTGGCCATTGGCGATAAAGAGATCCTTCCAGCCGTCGTTGTCATAATCGAAAAAACCAACACCGAAGCCGAGATACCTTGTGTTTATACCGAGCCCGGCTCGCAGGCTTGCGTCGTGGAACGTACCATCGCCGTTATTGCGATAGAGAATCGTAATCTGATCGGTGAAGTTTGTGCGCGCAATGTCGAGCCAACCGTCGCCGTCATAGTCGCCGACTGCGACGCCCATGCCGGACAAAGCTACTCCGTTTTCATCGAAAGCGCAGCCCGCAGCGACCGCCGTTTCAGTAAACGTTCCGTCATGGTTGTTGCGATAGAGAAGGCTGGGGGCGGTATCGCATGCCACATAGATATCGGGCCAGCCATCGTCGTCGAAGTCGGCGACGGCTGCGCCCATGCCGTAAGAACCCCTCGGACGCCAGCCTTGTTTAACAAAGGGAGCCGCAGGAATACCATGCGGGTTTGCCACTCCGGCGCGTTCTGATACGTCTTCGAATGTGCCGTCGCCCCGGTTGCGATAGAGAAGATTGCTGCCGCCGGAGAAGCCCTGCGGTCCGCAGGGGACGCCGATTTCGTTGTAGCGGCAATAGAGCGACGAGCCTGGCAGCGGGGCGCTGGCGCGATCGAACTGAACGTAGTTGGCCACGAACAGATCGAGGCGGCCATCGCGGTCGTAGTCGAGAAAGCAGCAACCGGCGCCCCATCGACTGGCGGCGCCTGCGACACCCGCTTTTTCTGAAACGTCGGTGAACGTGCCGTCGCCATTGTTGTGGTAGAGGACGTTGCGGCCCCAATAGCTGACGAAGAGGTCGGGGAAGCCGTCGTTATCGTAATCTCCCACGCAGCAACCCTGGCCCCAACCGCTATGCGTAAGACCTGCCTTCCGGGTCACGTCGCTGAATGTCCCGTCGCGATTGTTGCGAAAGAGATAACCGGCGAGCCCTGCACCGTTGACCAGAAAAATATCGAGCCAGCCATCGTTGTCGTAGTCGAACAGGGCGACACCGCAACCCATTTCTTCCAGGAGATACTTTTTGTCGGTACTCGATCCGGATATGTTGCGCGCGTGGCTGAGTCCGGCGCGGGCGGTAATGTCCGTGAATGTGACAGTTGGTACGGGTAGCAACACGCTTCCCGCGAACTGGAGCAAGCTTCTTCGCGACAGGTTCACGGCCGCTGCGCGGTGCTCTCCTTGAACCAGTCGAGGCGCTTCTGTTCGTGTTCATTACTGAGGTTATTGAGCTTGGTGAAGGAAGCCATCGCGCCGCGGCTTTCCTCTAATTTACCCATTCGGCGATAGGCGGTGGCGAGTAGATAGAAATAGGCCGAAGCGCGCGGGTTAATGGCGATCGCCCGATTCAGGGAATCCACGGCCGATGCGCTCGCGCCCTGCTGCTCGTGTGCCTTGGCCATTTGATACAAGGCACGGTCGGAATTGGAGTTTACTTTGAGCGCGCGCTCGGCGAAGGCGAGTGCGGTGTTGGCATCGCCGGCCGCATTGTAAAGGGCGCTCATGTTGACATACGGAGCGCCGAATTTACCATGCCGGGCTTCATTCAGATCGATGGCCCGCTGATAGTTTGCGATGGCGGCGTCTTTGTCGCCCAGAGACTCGAGGGCCAGGCCGAGGCCGTCGTAGGCTTCCATGTATTGAGGGTCGATGGCGATGGCACGCTCAAAGTTCTTTTTGGCAAGGGCCCAGTTGTCTTGAATGGAATAGAGTTTGCCCATGTTGTAAGGCATTTCTGCCGATTTCGGGTCATAGCGCATGCCCTGTTCGAATTCGAGGCGCGCCGCATCGAAGCGGCCGACAATCATGAGATCGCGGCCGAGCACTTTATGGGCCTCGGCGTTCGTCACATCGAGCTGGAGCGCGTGCGCCAGTGCGTTAATGGACTCGCCCAACTTGCGCTGTCCATAAAAGGCATAGCCGAGCGCGTACCAGGCCCAAGAAGATTTCGGATGGGCCTCGATGTAGGAATGCGCGAGCTGCCCGGCTTCCTCGAACTTGCCCTCGCGGATGGCGGTTTCAATTGGGAGGACGCCATCCTTTTGCTGGAGCGCCAATTCGAGATAACGGCGACCCCCGGGAGCATCCGGCTCCAGTGCCACGACACGCTCGAATCGAGTAATGGCCTCGTCGGTCCTGCCCGCTTCGAGCGCTGCGCGTCCTTCACGAAGATCGAGGGTGGCGGTCTCCGCGCGCTCCTTGGCGGCGAGATATTGGCGGCTTTTGGCCATTGCTTCGGCGGCTTCCGGCTTGCGGCCGGCGCGCGAGAGCGCTAGTCCCAATTGATAGAAGGCTTCTCCGGCCTTGGGGTCGTTCGCCACGGCCGTTTGCAAATGAACGATCGCTTCATCGATCTTGCCGGATTTCAGCAGTGCTTTGCCGAGGGCAAATTCGGCGCGTGGATACTTCGGGTCCATGGCCAGGAGCTTGCGTAACTGTTCGACTTCCTTCGTTAGTCCATCGGCGGGATTTGCGTCGTAGGCCAGGGCGAGATTGTATTGCGCTTTTAGCAGATTGGGCTGGAGCGCGATGGCTTTTTCGAGTTCACGGACCGCTTCGGCCGAATCGGAAGTAATTAGAAGCGTGCCGAGATTCTGATGCGCATCGGCGAAATCGGGGCGGAGCCGGATAGCTTCACGAAATGCCGGCGCGGCTTTCTCATCGTTGCCGGATTGAGTGTAGACAAGTCCGAGGTTATTGTGCGCTTCAGCAAAATCGGGTTGGAGGCGGATCGCTTCTTCGAAAGCGGCAATAACTTGCTTGTCGCCGGCCCCGGCCCAGCCCAGCAGCCGGCCCAATGTGTTGTGCGCCTGCGCGTTCTTCGGATCGCTCGCAAGCGCCCCGCGAAGCTCGCTCACAGCGAGGTCGAGATCGGGAATGTGCGCTTCAGGAAGGCCGAGATTCAAACCTGCGTCAAACTGGCCGATGGCGCGCGCCAATTGGTGCTGGCGCAAGTAAATGACGGCTAAATCGAAGTATGGATAAGGAGTATTCGGATTCAAAGCGAGGGCGCGCTGAAACATGCGGAGTGCGCCCGGCAGATCGCCCGCCTCGCGATACACCACGCCGAGAAAGCTCGCGGCATGTGTGTCGGCGGGATTCAGTTTAACGCTTTGTTCGAGCTGCAGTCGGGCTTCGGCACGGTTTCCGCCATACCAAAGGGCCGCGCCGAGATTGTAGTGCGCGTCGGGATCGCCGGGGTTGGCTTCGACGGCGCGGCGGAATGCCGCTGTGGCGGCAGACAGATCCCCGCGCGGCACCCCCGGAGGCTTGACCGGGTGAGAGCGGATACGTGGTGCCTCTTCTTTTAAGGCAGTGGCCAGGGCATAGTATGCTTCGCGCATCTCGCCGTTTGCGTCGAGAGCTTTTTCGAAGGCCTCTATGGCCGCGGGGAGGTTGCCGCTCTGGCGTAACGTTTGGCCGAGTTGGTAGGAGAAGTTCGCTTCTTCCGGATGTTCCTTTGCGAGGGATTCAAAGAGTGGGAGTGCTTCGGCGGGGTCGCCTTCGGCGCGCAGGGCCATGGCTAGATTGAGGCGCAGGGCCGGATCGTTTGGGGCGAGCTGCAGACCCTTGCGGAAGATTTCTATTGCGGCAGGGATGTTACTCGCTTGGGCTAGCGTGGAGCCTAGATTGTTATAGGCGCGCAGGTACTTGGGATCGAGCTTAATGGCAGCCCGGAATTGCGCTTCGCCCGCGACGAGCTGATTTTTTTGTAAGTAGGCTACACCTAGCCAGTTATGTGCGGCAGCGGATTGTGGGTAGCGCTTGAGAATACGCTGATATTGCGCGATGGCTTCGTCCGGTTTGCCGGATTGCTGGAGCGCGATGGCGCGCTGGATTTCGGATTCTTCGGCGGTGGGCTGGCCGTTGCTTACGAAAGCAGCTAGAACTACACAGAGAGTGATTCCCGCTTGCTTACGCGTGCGGCTCAGTCTCAAAATTCGATTCGCGTGAATAGTTGGAACGACCTCGGTAAATTGCATTGCACCGAGACCTGGCCAAATGCGGGGGAACTCCAGTTTTGGTTTGGATCGCAAAAGACCACCCGGTTGGTAATATTACCGCCCTGCAGCTCGAGACGCCACTTGATGCGCTCGCGGAAGGTGGTTTCTTTAAAGATGCTGATGTCTTCGACGGCGTTCCGGAAACCACGGATATGTGCGTCTTCGCGCGGTGCGTTGCCGAATTGCAGGGGACCGGGATCCGTCCAGGCAGCCTTGTTCAAGAAGCGGTCTCTGTTCGGATCAAGGTCGCTCCGGTCGATGGGCTCCGGGTTGCCATCTGCGACAACGTTCGGCCGTTTCAAGTTGTTGAAGAGCAGACCACCCATGTCGTTATTCATTGTGATCCGGAGAGGACGCGGGCTTTCGTAGCGCAGGAGGCCGCTGATACCCCAACCCGAGATCAAATAACGAACGAAGCCGTTGCTCCGGTTCCGGCCGAAGGGGAGCTGATAGGAATAAGTAAAGACGAAGGTGTTCGGGACATCGTCGGCGCTTACAGTGCGCTCCAGCCTCGAGGTATTGGCGGGATTCTGTGGGGTATTGCCAAAGCCGTCGCTCCCATTTTGGCCGTTTTCCGCACCGTTGTTGATGAGTTTGGAGCGCGTATAGAAGACGCGGAAAATAGAGCCATTAGTGAAGCGCTTATTGACTTGCACCTGAAGGGAATGGTAGATGCTCGCGCCAATCGGCCAGGCTCTCCAGTCGATTAGCTGGTACTGCGGATAGGAACGAAGGGCCTGCGCTACGGTGCCGGTGAAGCCGGGATAGGGCACAGCGATGCCGGCCGCCTTCGCTGTCGGGGAGTTGATATCGGATTGCAGCACCGCCGAACCGAGACCCAAGATACTCGGATTATTCATGTTTGCCCCAACTCCCAGATAGTCCCCGTCCTGAGGGAGACGCGTGCCATGGTTCGCTGTATACGAAATATCAAACAACAAACTGTTGGTTAACTGGCGCTGAATCGTGAATGACCAGTTCTGATAGCGAGGCAAAGTCAATCCAGAGGGGACGTAGCCAACCGGGCCGATGCCGTTCGCAACTGTTGGCGTGATGTTGGGTGGAAAGATAATGTTCGGGCGCGGGAATCCGGAATCGAGATAAAACGCGGGTTGCAAACCATTGGTGACATTCGGCGCGGTCGGATTGGTTTGGAAACCTTGGATGGGCGTGGTACCGTCGCCAAAAGCAACGCCCGCGTAATACATGCCATAGCCGCCTCGCAGGACGGTTCGATCATTGATCCGATAGGCGAAGCCGAAACGCGGACCCCAGGCGTTGGCAGGGACGTCGTCAAAGGTGCTGGAACCCGTCCTTCCGGGTCCCGTTCCGGCAAATACCATTGCGCCAAGGCGTCCGCCGGCGCCAGGATTCGGAGTAGACGGGCTGAAAGTCGAGAATCGATCGTAGCGCTCGTGCCAGGGAGTCTGATAATCGAAGCGGAGGCCGAGGGTCAAGGTGAGTTTGTTGGTGGCCTTGAAGACATCGTTGATATAAGTCGAGTGGTAGTTACCTCGCCATGACGTGAAGGCCGGAATTGTGTAGTTAGACGTGTTTACCTGACCTAACAGGAAAGAGGCAAATGGATCACCGGTGGAGGTGAGGGAGTTACCTCGTGCATCATAACCGCCAGTTCCAAGATTGCTGAAGTTGAATGTTCCGCCAGTGCTGGCTGCCCAACCGTGGAAATTAAATTGATGGAGCCTATATTCGTAGCCAACTCTGATGGTGTGGCGGCCGGTGACCCACGTTAAATCGTTCGCCCACTGCCAGCGGTTGATTGCTTCGAAACCGAAGCCGGTCCACTGCATCCCGAGCTGGGTGTACGGAGTGCTACCGGTAAACGTCATGTTCGGTGGACCGGCCGTCTTGTCAACGATTCCGCTCTTATCTGTACCCCACAAGCGGTCCGGCCAGTCCAACCCGGAGGAAAGCGGACTGCCGCCCATGAACCATCGGTCCCAGGAAACTACGGTGTGGAATAACAAATTGTTGCGAATAATGTAATCGAATTGCTGATTCGCGTGCTGCGTGGAAATGCGCTGATAAAAACCGTTGCCGATATAGTTCTGGTTGCTTTGCGGATCGAACGTGGGCGTACAGCCGAGGACTTCGCCGCAGTTGCGGATGGCGGGGCGGTAGGGCCAGTAGAAGCTGGATGCGGTCTTGAGTTTGTCGTTGATCTGATGGTCCACACGGAACAGGATAGTACGGAAGTCGCCGACCCAGGTCTGATCGCCATTCGGATTTCCAGCAACGTTGTTAGTGATGCCGGATCGGCCAGGTTGCGCCATCAAAGGGACGAGCTTTGCCGCTACCTGGCTGCGGAGCGGGTCGCTTGCGGGGATGATGTTACCGATATAGGGATCGCGAACCGGTATGCCGCCGACCAAACGTGTCGTACCTGGATTGAAGATCTGTCCGCCCATGATCGGGCGGCCCAAGACGTCGGTTCCCACTTGTGTGCCGGTGAGAAGTGCGCTAAAATCGCCGCGCTTGAAGGCATCGATAGGAGTCGTATTACCGAATCCAGGCAGTACGCCGGAGCGGTATTTGAGCCAGTCGAAATTAGTAAAGAAGAAGGTCCGGTTGCGCCCGTTATAGATCTTCGGAATTACAACGGGTCCTGAAAGAGTGAAGCCGAAAGCGTTGCTACGGACTTTCGACACGTTAGCGTTGAAGAAGCCGCGGGCGTTCAACGCATCGTTGGCGAATTGTTCATAGACGCTGCCGTGGAGCTCTTGGGAGCCGCTTTTGGAGGTGTATTCGATGGTGCCGCCACTGGTGTGGCCGTATTGCGCGGAATAATTTCCTTCGGTCACCTTCATTTCGGCGACGCTTTCGACTGGTGGTGCGCTTTCCTGACTGTTTTGATGGCCGGAGGCATAGCCGAAGGCGACTCCATCGAAGAAGTTTTCAGTGGCGAACGACTGACCGCCGTTGATGCGCGAACCGAACTGGCTGCCGCGGAACATGGGGTCGCCATTGGGACGCATGGGCGTGTAGCCGGGCTGCATTTGGAGGAGCGACTCGGCTAGCCGGATGTCCCCGCCCATGACGATGGGGAGCTGGCGATAGTAGAGACCGCTTACGGTGTTGGCGACATCCGGCTGCTCGGTGTTGACCATTTGCGCCTCGGCTGAGACCTCGACCTTTTCGCTGACCGTACCGAGTTCCATCTTCATGTCGACTCGATACTCCTGGCCGCCCGCCAAAGTGAGCGACGACCTGACGGTGGCTTTGAACCCGGGGTGCTCCACGGTGATGGTATACGTGCCGAGAACAAGCAGGGGAGAATTATAAGCGCCTGAATCGTTTGTAGTGAGAGTGGTATCGATGCCGGTACCGTCGTTGTGGATGCGGACTGCAGCGCCGGCAATAACCGTCCCACTAGGATCGCTGACGATGCCGGTAATGGTGGCGCGATCCGCCCGCTGGGCGAAAAGAAATCCTGCGAAAAGAAATCCCGCTAGGTACAGCAGGACGAGAGATCTCATCGTGACTCGAAACGTGGTCATCCAACACCCCCTGCAAACTGCTCACAACCTGACGGTGCAACTTCACCAACTCTTTACCTAGCTGCGGGGTATTAGCATGCGCCCTACAACTTTAGGTTGATTAGTATCTTGTACCTGGTTCCGATGGATGTCAATAGAAATATGTATGCGCTTGCATATTTTTTAGGGCGGCGACGCCAAAAGGAATTTGCCTTACTCAGTCCTCAACGCCCGTGCAGGATCAATGGACGCCGCCCGTCGCGCAGGAATGGCGCCCGCAAGAGACGCAGCGATGGCCAGCGCGAGAATCGATGTCATCAGCACCCCAATATCCATACCCTTCATGTCGAAGAGCTGTGACTCGATAAAACGAACGCAGAGCAGTGATGTAGGAATTCCAATCGCCAACCCCAAGGCAGTCTGGATAATGGCTCCCCGCATAACCATTGCAATAACTCTGGATCGCGCAGCGCCGAGCGCCATGCGAATACCGATCTCGCCTGTCCGCCTCGCTGCCGTATACGCTGTCACGCCGTAAAGCCCTACTGTCGCGAGCAGCAGAGCGAGAATCCCGAACAGCGTTGTCAGCCGCGCTACCATCCGATCTTCGGTAAACCGGTCCGCAATCTGCTGATCGAAAGTCTGGAACTTCACTACAGTCAGATTCGGATTGATGCTCGCCAGCGTTCGCTGCACAATCGCAGCCATTTGGTTAACAGACCGCTCGGTTTGCACAACCAATGCGCCGGCATAAAGCGACAGATCGTTTTCGATTGGTTCCTTCGCACTCGCCGGCCGCTGCAAGATCGGGAGAAAATACATCCTATGCTGCTTCCACCGCACGCTGGTATAGGTTGTGTCTTCTACTACTCCGACAATCCTGTAGTCTCCGGCTGACTCCGGTCGCGTACCGAAGTATCGGCCAATCGGATTCTGGCCGGGAAAGAACTTTTTCGCAAACTCTTGATTCACTATTGCTACTGCCGGTGTTGTCCGTGAATCCCTCTTGCTGATGCCGCGTCCCGTCAAAACGTGCGTTCCTACGGAATCGAAATATTCGGAATTGACTTTCACAACAGAAGCGCCCGCGTGCGGATCCGGCTGTCCCTGGATCTGTATGCCGGTGCTCCAGTTGTTGTCCTCCATCGGCGTATAGAGGCTGATGCCAACGTTCTTCAGGCCCGGGATCGCATGGAATCGCTCTTCGATTGTTCTGTACAGAGATTCAAGTCGCGTCTGCGAATAGCCCGCGGCCTGCGGATTGATATGTACGATGTACCGGTTCCTGCTTTCCAGCCGCAGGTTGGAATGTTGAAGCTTGTTCAGGCTCTCGGAGAACAATCCTGCTCCTGTCAGCAAAATCAGTGACAGGCCCGCTTGCAGCACCACTAGCCCACGCTGAACGAGCGACGCTCCTGAACTCGTTGTGCGCATTCCGGTCCGCAACGCATCCACCGGGTCTGTTTGGGACGTAATCCAGGCCGGAGCAATGCCAAACAGGACGCCGGTGAGTAACGCCAGTCCGCATGCGAACGCAAGAACCGGCAGCGATGGGCTTGGATCGACAGGCAGGCGTTGTGCGTCGCCGAATGCAAGCGCCAAAAGCATTCTTGTTCCCGCATAGCAAACCACCAGCCCGGCGATACCGCTCAGAAATGCCAGCAGCACGCTTTCCGTCAGCAGTTGTCGGATGATCTGTACACGTTTCGCGCCCAGCGCTGCTCGCAGTGATATTTCGGCCTTACGTGCCATTCCGCGTGCCAGCAGCAGGTTCGCCACATTTGCGCAGGCAATTAAGAGGACCAGGCCGGAGATCGTCATCAGCACATGGAGGTTCGCGCCGTAGGCTTCCTGCAAGGCCTGAATACCGGCGCCGCCGGGTGTTAGCACGACATGCGCTTTCGCCAACAGCTTCTTGCCTTCGCCCTTGGAAAAAGTCTTAGTCTCCGCAAAGGACTGCTTGATTAGAGCGTTCAACTTCTCGCGTAGAGATGCTATTGGCACGCCAGGCTTTACGCGCCCTACGAGATAGAGCCATTGCACGTCCGGTTCATGCACGTAAGGAGTGTTCGCTAGAGGGTCCATCGACTCGATTGGCAAATAGAAATCGGGAGGAGTGGCCGACAACCGATCGCCATAGAACCCGGCCGGAGCGATTCCGGCGATAGTTACCGGTTTTGTATTGATCCAGAATGTGCTTCCTACCACGGAGGCATCGCCCGCATAGTCACGCAGCCAGACTCCATGGCTCATGACTGCCGTGACCGGCGCGCCCGGGACATCATCGCGGTCCGTCAGCAACCGTCCGGCGTGCGGCCGAAGCCCAAATGTGCGGAAGTAGTTGCCCGAGACAAATTCGCCCATGACCGAGTGCGCATCCGTATGTTCTCCGTCGCGCCTCGCCGTGAGGGCCGGTATGCAAAGCCGGCCTGCATGGCGGCAAGATCTTCGAACTCCGGCGTGTTTTTCTTAATGAGCCGCCATGTTTCAGTCGAGAATAAGCCATAGTCGCCATCGCTCTTCGCCCCGCTATTCACGCAACAGTCCGTGTTGTCTCCAATACGAATGAGAGTTCTCGGATCTGCTACGGGCAGGTTCTTCAGCAGCATCGCGTTGATCAGCGTGAAGATGGACGCGTTGGCTCCAATTCCCAAGGCCAACGTCAGCATAGCCGTTGCGGTGAATCCGGGCGTCTTTCTTAGCTGCCTTATCGCATAGCGAACATCCTGCATCCAAGTCATCTAAACAGTCTCTCCGATAACGATGGAACCCGTCGATTAATAGCGCAATGGGAACCGGGCAAGTGGATGTCCGAAGTAAAACTTCTCTATTTGCTGTTATTTGGCCGGCAGAATGGGAGCTGGAATTGTCCGCTCGTGGGCTCAAAGCGTCGCAAAACCGAAAAGCTGCCCTTGTAGATTGATAGAAAAGGCCGTTGTGCTATCCGAACGCCTCAGCCGCATCACGATAAACGACGGCCGATGTGGTGGTCATCCCTCCATACGCAACTGCGTGTTCGCGTGACTGATATTCTTGAACTCCTCGGAGCTGGCGGCTTCGAAGACATTCTTAATGACATCTCATTCTTTGCGCCGACATCGCGCAAAAAAGTCTGGAAATTGAAACAATAGCGTTGTAAAATTCCCCCGGATCACTTAATCCGGACGGTTCTTCGCCGCCTGGCATGTCAATTCCTGCGGATATTGTACGGATGTCCGCAAGCCATCTAACTGAACCCGGGCCTCAGTGTGCCCGCATCGGAGGAACTCATGGAAGCAACCAAACACACAAAACTCGGCGGCTTGCAAAGTACGTTCTCGCGTCGTAACTTACTCAAGGGCGCCGCAACGCTTGCTACCGCCGCAACTTTGCCAGAAGCTTATAGTCAACCACGAACCGGCGCGCCGCCCGGAACGGCTTGGCTTTACATCGGTACTTACACGGGTGCCGTCGGCAGCGGTGGCAACGGCGAGGGGATTTACTTGTGCGAGCTCAATCTTTTCACGGGGAAGTTAACCGTCTTGAGACTCGTAGCTCCTGCTTTGCCAGCCGCAGGGACGAACGCATCCACGGCAAGCCCGTCCACCCTTGCTATCGATCCGAAAGGGAACTACCTGTATGCGGGAAACGAAATCTTTACTCCCAACGGATCGGTAAGTGCGTACAGTATCAACCGCATGACCGGCGATCTGACACTCTTGAATGCATTGCCCGCAATTGGCGCTCCGGCTCACGTTGGCGTGGACGAGTCCCGCAGCTATCTTTTCGCGGCCGAGTACGTCGGCGCCCACTTTGAAGTGTTCCCAATTTTGCCAAATGGGTCGCTCGGGCCTGCGGTGTTCCAGATGCACAATCTCGGAAACGTTGACACTTCGTTTAAGACTAAGCCCGCCACCAGCGCGCCTCCAGGGAGCTTCGCGTTTAGCGCTCATGAGGGCCCGGATGGACACCCGCACCAGATGGAAGCCGACCCCTCCAACCAATGGGTTGTGGGCACGGATGCGGCGCAAGACCGCATCTATGTCTGGAAGTTGACCGCCGGAGCCACCCCGCCGCTGACGCCGGCTGCGATACCTTTCGTGAACGTGCCCCCGGGTGATGGGCCGCGGCACTTCGCTTTCCATCCTAACGGAGTTTGGATGTACTCGATACAGGAGGAAGGCGATACGATCATCTTCTGGCATTTCGATCCCACCACCGGAACCCTGACGAACGAGCAGCAGGTCTCGAGCGTTCCGCCAGGATTTGTTGGCACCGTCTTCACCTCCGAAATCCGCGTTTCTGCCGACGGGCGATTCGTCTACGGGGTAAATCGCCTGAGCGACACCATCACCGTTTTCCGGATCCGTCACGATGGCAGGCTTACCCAGATAAGCCACACTTCAACGCTCGGGGATTATCCAAGAATAATCACCATCGATCCCTCCGGGCGGTTCATGGTGTCTGGTAATCAGCGCGCCGATAACATCACCACTTTCAGGATCTCGCGTGATCGTGATCATGACCATGATCATGACCATGACGATGACGAACGGAAAGAGGGCTCGCTGACCTTCACGGGTAATTACACGGCCGTGGGGAGTCCGTCAGGTATCGTTT
>Ga0157374_10001535_pt1 | contig 19449 bp, 18 predicted proteins | sample M25metaG_FD_115308 | JGI IMG/M metagenome (GOLD analysis project Ga0157374, IMG submission 115308) | Miscanthus rhizosphere microbial communities from Kellogg Biological Station, Michigan, USA - M2-5 metaG | ecosystem: Host-associated > Plants > Roots > Rhizosphere > Soil | place: USA: Michigan... | reverse complement strand
ACTGACGGAAGGCCAATTGGCAGAGGCGCTTGCCGAGTACGAGGCGCTGTATGGACGTGATGTCGGCCGCGCTCATTTCGAGCAAGAATACATGGTCAGTTTCAACGCCGCCATCCTTGGCGCGTTCTATGGCTTGGAGATGGCGGATGTACGCAACGAAAGCCGCATCGTGCCGATCGAGGCGCTGCCGGGAATTCCGGTTCACAGATCCTGGGACTTAGGTACGCGCGACGACACCTCGATCTGGTGGTATCAGCAAGTCGGCGCGCAATTGTATATTCTCGACCACTACGCGGCCTCTGGCGCCGGTGTCGAACACTACGCCGAGGTGATCGAGCAAAGAAGAAATCTGCACGGCTGGCGCGACGGCAATGATTATGTGCCGCACGACGCCAAGGTGATGGAGTGGGGCTCCGGCAGGACGCGGGTCGAAACCATGATCGAGCACGGCCTGCATCCGATGCCGATACCGAGGGTGAGTTTCGATGATGGCATTAACGCGGCACGGCAGACCTTACCGCTTTGTGTGTTTCACCCACGCTGCGAAGAGGGCGGCATTAATGCGCTCGAGCAGTACCATCGCGAATGGGACGAAGAGAAAAAGGCTTTTCGGGCGAACGCGACCCACGACTGGACCAGTCACCCTGCTGATAGTTTTCGGTACTTATCACTATCCTGGCGCCCGCTAGCGCCGCGCAAGCTGCGCGTCAACGGCCCGATGACCGGCGACAGCGGCTGGCGCATCCCGCCGGTGCGGGAATACAATGAACGCTGGCGCGGAGGTATCGAGCTATGAACGAAGCCGAGCTCGAGCAGGCGGCCAAGAAAATCGTTAATATCTGCCTGGGCCTGCCGACACCTGACGACGCCTGCACCGTATTGGCGACGGCGATTCAGCTCGTCTCCTGCATGGCGACGGAAAGCCGGAACGGTGCGCTCCAGCGCAACGCCAAGTTCTTGCTGGAAATCCAGAAGCAGCTCGCCCTCAATTATGACGCCTACATGCATGCCCTCACCCAGGCCGGGAAGGAGACGGGGGTTGTGATTTGGCTGGACGGCGAGCCGCCGAAAAACAAGAGCGACAAGACCAAGCATTAGCATTATGGTTCGCGCTATCGGGCATCCTTTGAGTTACGGTCGAGGATGCCCGTATGGCCGCAAGCGGCGACAAGCCTAACGAAGACGACATTCGGCACGACGATGCGGAATTCAACCCCGCGGTCGAGCCGAAGAGCTCGCTGGCCTGGATCAACTTGCTGACCGAGAGCGAAAAGGCGTTCGAAACCTGGAACGACACTTGCGACCGGGTCGAGAAGCAGTACGCCAGCCTGGAGAAGCTGGGCAAGAACGGCGACGGCCGCTCCCGCGAATATCAGATGTTCTGGGCCAATTGCGAGGTCATGAAGCCCAGCATCTATGCCCGCTCGCCGGTGCCGGTGGTGGTGCCGAAGTTTCACGATCAGCGGCCTGTTTACCAGCAAGCCAGCGAGCTGGCGGAACGCTGCACCGTGGTCGCCTTTGACCTGGCGCGCATCAACGATCTGATGACCCAGGTGCGTAACGACATCGCCTTGATCGGCCGCGGCGTCGCCTGGTGCCGGTACGAATCTGGCCGCGGCAAGAGCTACTACAAGCATGAAAAAGTCTGCATCGATTTCAAACACCGCCGCGACTTCCTGCACTCAGTATCGCGCACCTGGGAAGAGGTCAGCTGGGTGGCGGCGGCGAGCTATCTGACGCGATCGGAAGCGCGCGAGCGGTTCTACAAGCACAGCGGCGATGCCTACCAGAACGCCGAGTACAAGGTCGACAAGGACAAGAAGGAGATCGGCGGCGCCGACGCCAGGGAGCGCGCCCAGTTCTGGGAGATCTGGCACAAGGGCGAGGAGCGTGTGCTGTGGGTCGCCAAGGGCTGCGAGGAGATCCTCGACGAGGACGACCCGCACCTCGATCTGTTGCATTTCTTTCCCTGCCCGAAGCCGGCCTACGGCACCGTGCAGCCTGGAAGCTTGGTGCCGGTGCCGGATATGGCCCAGTACAGGGATCAACTCGACGAAGTTAATCTCTTAACCGATCGCATCCACGCCCTCAGTGATGCGCTCGAAGCCAAGGGCTTTTATCCGTCAGGCGGCGCCGAAATTGGTGAGGCCATCCAGGCCGCGGTGGCGCACAATACGCCTGGCCGCATGCTGATACCGATCTCAAATTGGGCGGCTTTCGGCGGCACCAAAGATGTCATTATTTGGTTGCCGATCGAGGCGATCGCGTCGACCATCCAGGCTTGCGTGGCGCTGAGAAAAGAGATCATCAGCGACATCTATCAGATCATGGGCCTGTCCGACATCATGCGGGGCAGTACCAATCCGAATGAAACGCTAGGCGCGCAACAGCTGAAAAGCGAATACGGCTCGACCCGCATTAGAGACAAGCAACAAGAGCTGGTGCGGCTGGCGCGCGACCTGGTCGAGATCACGCTCGAAATCATCACCGAGAAATTCGACGACAAGACCATTGTCGAGATGTCGCAGACCGAGCTGCCGACCAAGAAGATGGCCGAGCAGGAAATCAACTCGATCTACCAAGACCTGGAGCAGAAAAAGCAACAGATGCAGATGATGTTGCAGGCGCCGCAAGTGCAGCAGCAATTGCAGCAAAACCCGCAAATGGCCGAGCAGATCAAGGGCCCGGTGCAGCAAGTCATCGCCTCGGCGCAGAAAGCGATTAAAAAGATCTCGGAGCGGCCGACGATCGAGCAAGTGCTGGCGTTTCTGCGCGATAGCCGGATTAAAAACTTTGTGCTCGACATCGAGACTGACTCGACCATTCAAATCACCGAGGAAACCGACAAGAAGCGCACCACCGAATTTATCGGCGTGCTGGCGCAGCTGTTGCCGCAGCTGTCGCAGATGATCATGGCCGACGCCCAGACCGCGGAGTTCGCCGGCGAGCTGTTGAAGTTTGCCACCAAGCCATTCCGCGCCGGCCGCTCGCTCGATGGCGCCATCGACAAGCTGGTCGAGCTGATGAAGTCGAAGGTCGACCAGCCCAAGCCCGACGACCCGACAACGATGGCGGCCAAGACGCAGTTGCAGATCGAGCAGATGAAGAACGAGACGGCGAAGTCGAAAGTGCAGGCCGACGCTGCACTCGGCACCCAGAAGCTCAAGCAGGAGCAGCAACAGCACGAACAGAAACTAAACAACGATCGCGCCATCAAGCAGATGGAGCTCGACGCCAAGGCCGGCGACGACCAGGCCAAGCTGCAAGTGCAGAACCAGAAGGCGATGGAAAGTAGAGAGGCGCACCAGGCCCACATGTTGGAGAAGGGCCAGGACATGCAGCTCAACCAACAGAAGGCCGACCTCGCCGTGCAGGCGCACCAACACAAGCAGACCGACATGGCCAACCGCGCCAGCGAGCGCCAGGCCATGCAGCAGTTCAAGATGACTAATCCAGGCAATAGCGGGGGAGGGCCGCTGTGAGCCAGCGACGCTATCCGATGGGCGAGGTCGCGGCGCCGGATCAGTATCACCGGCAAGTCACTGACAGTGACGTTGCGCGCGCGCTGCAACAGGCCGGCCCCGGCATGGCCGAGGATCAGGCCTACGAATATCCGCGCTTTCCCGACGCCGCCAGCGAGCGTCAACGCCCGCCGCCGGCGCCGCCGTTCTTTGACGACAACACGCCCGACTGGGCGACCGCCCCCGGCGAGACGCCGGATTATCTCATACGCGATCCGATGCGCGAGCCCGAGGACGACAGCGCATGAGCGACGAATTTATCGAGCTGCCCGAGGTCAACGTCTACGACAAGCCGCCGCCGATCGGCGAGGTGGCGGCGCAGGACCGATACAGTAGTGTGCTGCGCCTGCCCGAGCAGGTCGACACCCGCATGAGCGATGCGCTCTACCGCATGGGCGCGGCCGTCGAGCCCGATCGCGTGATTGCGCCCGACAGCTACAAGCCGGCGCCGGCGTGGGCGACCGGGATGGTCAATAGCACGGTCGACTATGTCAAACGGCCAGGCCAGACGATGACACCCAACCCGCACGATCCGGCGTCGGAGGAGTGGCAGGCCTACGAGGATTTTCGCAATCAGAACGCCGTCAACTTTGGCGGCGAGACGGCGCTCAATGCCATGGGCACAGGCGGTCTTGTCGGCGTACCGGCGCGAGCCGGCGAAGTAGTTCTGGCGGCCGGTGCCGGGCGCAAAGCAACGCCGAAGGCGGCGCCTAAGATGGGCAGTACGGCGCAGTTCCCGCAATACGCCGAGGTCTATCCCGAGGTGGGACCGCCGATCGACAAGTGGGATCCGATCAAGAAGAAGATGTTCCCCGGCAAGAACCCGACACCGGATGCTCAAGCCTTCATGAAGGCGCGTGCCAAGATCAGCGCCGACATGGAGAAGAATGGATACACGCCCTATTTCGATCCGGCCAAACGCTTCGATGTCGATCCCAAAAACTATCCGGCTAATCTCGATACCCTGACGGTCGTGCCCAAGAAGCAAGTGACGATCGACGAACACATGAAGACGATCGACACTGAGGAAGGGCGCGCGCGGCTGCGCGCGGCTTATCAGCGTGGCACCGAGATGCCCGAGACGGATCGCTGGTATTGGCTGGGGCAACTAGAAAAGAAGTTCACCGACGAGCTGGGGCCAGTCGCCGGTCGCAAGGCATTTCAGGACAACGTCGCCACCAGCATGGCGGCGACGACCGGCGGCGCCAACCCCGAGTCAAATTGGCTGATGGCGGCTTACGGCAATTACCTTCGCAAAAAGGGCATGCCGTATCCTGAGAATGCCTACGATATGCCAGTGCCGATCGGCGGGCGCTATGCCGGAACCAATATGGCTATGCATAAGAAAGTCTTTGATGAGGGTGGCTTCTCGTTCCTGGGCGCAGGCAATCCCAAGCGGCACAATTTCTCGCAAAACTTCACCGGCAATCGCGGTGCGGCAACAATGGACGAGCAGATGGTGTCGGGTATGACGCCCGGCATCAATGCTCCAGGCAAAGATTATGGCCTGTACGAGAAGGTGCTGCGCGAGGAAGCGGCGAAGCTGAACCCGCCTGTCGATCCGCGGCAATATCAGGAGGTGGGATGGGCCGGCTTTAAGAACATGAAGACGCCGAATTACAAGCGTGGTGAGCCGTTCATCCAGACCATCAACGAGAGCATCGAGCGCACGCACCGCCTGACCGGGATGCCGCGCGACGAGATCGTGCGGCGCGGCATCATCAAAGGTGAGATACCCATGTACGGAGTGACCGGCCTACCGATCAGTCACGGAGGTCAGGATGAGCAATGAAGATCCAGCCCATTGGATCGAGATCCTCGATGATCGGCCCGGCTTCCTCGCGTGTGTTCCACAGGCCTGTGAGCTGGCGCATAGCCATGCGGCGTTCCGCCGTGCCTTCGCCGGCGGCGTCTCTGCGCTTGATCAGGGCGGCTATGGTCTGCTCCAGGGCGTCCATGCGCCACAGTATACACCCCCTATCGGGCAATAGAAAGGACCAGGACCATGGCCAAGACCAAAGACGACGGCGACACCGCGGTGATGGAGCGTGACGAGCATATGCGCGCCAATATCCCGGCGCGGCGGGAAGAGGGCTCGCAGCAAGATATCGGCATTGCGCCCCTGGTGGTGATGACCGGCGGCGACCCGCTCACGGTTACGCATCAAAACCCGACGCCGCCCACCAACTACAGCTACAACAGCTACGGCACGCCGCCGACGCCGCCGGCGCAGCCCTTTGTCGATGACGGTACCGCTGGCGCCACCACGGCAATTGCCACGCCGCTCTCGGCCATTGCCGGCGCCTCCGGCACCACGTCCGAGGCTACCGGCACGGTGGTGATCGCCAGCGATACCAACAACACCACCTCGATCACGGTGCAGGGCGCCTACACCGCCACGCCCAATGCCAGCCACCCGAGCGCGAACGCGCCGGCGACATTGCCGACCATCACCAGCCTGGTGCCGGCGTCGACGGCCGGCACCGGCGGCACCATGGACCTCACAGTCAACGGCACGGGGTTTGAGCCGCAGAGCGTGGTCTATGTCGGCGGCGTGCCCAACAGCACGATCTTCCACAGCCCGACGCAACTCTCCGCCACCAATGCCCCCAAGCGCACCAGTGCCGGCACCACGCCGATCACGGTGGTCACCGGCGGCACGGCGACGGCCGCAACCAACTGGACGTTTGTGTAACAAGAACCCGCAAGGAGGAACGGCTATGGCTACGCACAAGGAAGACCGTGAGCAGGAACAGGCTCAACAGCAAAAGCAGAAAGACGACCAGCAGCGCCAGGAGCAGCGCAAGCCAGGCCAGGCCCAGGAGGGTCAGGCCCGCGAGCGTCAGCCCGGCCCGGAGGAGGGCGACCCGCGTGATCGGCCCGAGTCGATCAACGAGCCTCCTGGCTGGGAGCAACCGCAGCAGGAAGATCCGCATAACCCGAAGAGCGCCTATCAGGAGAACCCTAATAACGCGCAGAACACTGCCTCGCGCAAGGCCGAGCTCGAGGAACTCGAAGAGCGCCCCGAGCGGCTCGAGCGCGAGCGCGCCAGCAAAGTCGCCGCCCCGCCCAAGAAGAAGGCCAAGGACGACGACGACGATGACGACGACGACAAGAAGAAGGCCAAACGCAAGTAAGCCATAGGCACCCCAGAAGGGCGGTGTCTGTCGAGCCTGGGGCGGGACGGCCCTCCTGAAAAGTCAGCCCGTCCCAGGCACCCGAATAGGAGAAGACCGTGGGCGTACCTGTCGTTACCGTAGCCAAGGGCGGCCTGCCGGTCGTGTCGGTAACTTCCGGCGGCATGCTGGTGGAAGAGGCCGCCAACGGCTTTGGCCTCGCCATCACTCAGGTCGCCGCCTACGGCATGCCGGTGACCTACGCGGTCTTGGTGCCTACCATCATCTTCTCCGGCCTTGGTGGCCAACTCGAGAACACCGCGATCGGCACTGCCATCGGCAACGTCTCAGTAATTAACGGCACCGGCACCTACACCTTCACCAAGACCGCTGATCCCGACGCTGCCTTTACCTTCACGTCACCAACGCTAAAGAATTCGATCGTCTACGACTTCGAGACGAAGACCAGCCATAGCGTCACTATCCGCGCCGACAACGGCGCCGGCGGCGTCATCAATCAGACCTTCATCGTGCCGGTGATCGATGTCGATGAAGTGGCGCCGGTCATTACCACCAGTGCCACACAGACTGTCGCAGAGAACAGCGCCTTCTCGGTCACGCTGACCGCCGACAAGCCAGTGACCTGGAGCAAGACCGGCGGCGCCGATACCGCGTTATTCACGCTGGCTTCCGGCGTGCTGTCGCTGCCGGCGAAAGACTTCGAAGACGTTCATGGGCCGGCCTATGTCGTGCAAGTCACCGCGGCTAGTGTCGCCTTTCCTGCCGCCGTCACCAACAAGACCATCACTGTCAACGTCAGCGATGTCGCCGGCCCCACCATCACCTCGTCGGCAACCCAGACCGTCGCGGAAAATTCCGCGTTCTCAATGACGTTGACGGCGAGCGCGAGCGCCACCTTCGCCAAAACTGGCGGCGCCGATGCGGCCCTGTTCACGCTTTCGGGCGCGACGCTGTCTCTGCCGGCGCAGGACTATGAAGACGTTCACGGCCCAGCCTATGTCGTGCAGCTCAAGGCTACCAGTACTACGACTGGCGAGGTTGGGCCTGGCTTCACCATCACCGTCAACATCACCGACGTGGTCGAGGCCACCAACTATTTGCTGCTGACAAACGCCAGCAACTACCTGCTGCTCGCCGCGACCGGCAAGCTCGTACTGGCCGGCGGTGCCCTGCTCGGTGCCGACCTCGTCGACGGCAGCGGCAACACCCTCGTCGATGGCTCCAGCAACACTCTGACCGCCAATTAGGACAACCGCCATGGCCGACACCGCACTCGCCTCGATGACCGCAGCCACCACGCTCGGCGGCACCGAATTGATCTACGGCACGCAGTCGAGCGCCGACGTCAAAATCACCGCCACCCAGATCAAGACGCTGGCGATCGGCGCCGGCTCGGTGTCGGTTGCTTCCGGCAAGACGCTGACCGCGAGCAACAGCATCACGTTCGCCGGCACCGATAGCACGACCATGACGCTGCCGCCGGTGTCCGCTGCGCTGGGCTATCTCGGCGTGCCGCAAAACTCCAAGTCGGCGGCCTATACCACCGTGCTGGCCGACGCCGGCACTCACATCCTGCATCCCTCCGCCGACACCACGGCGCGCACCTTCACCATCGATGCCAACGCTACCGTCCCTTACCCGGTTGGCACCGTGCTCACTTTCATCAATCAGAGTAATGGTGGCGTCATCACTATCAACACCGCTGATACAATGCGGCTGGCCGGCGCCGGCAATCTCGGTAACCGCACGCTCGCCGCCAACGGTATCGCTACCGCTATCAAGATCACCGCCACCGAATGGCTGATATCGGGGACAGGGCTCACTTAAATGGCTGGCATTCTCAATGTGCTGTTGGGGGACAACGCCGCTGCCGGCGGCAGCTCCGTCTATGACGGCATCGTCGCCACGCGGGGCGTCTGGCCGCAACAACGGAGCGGCGCCACCAACGCCAGTAGCCGCGCCGGTTATCTCGCCAGAACCGACATCGCCGCGTTGAGTATCATATGCCCTAACTCCAGCGCCAGCGAATCCGCCCCCGGCGCCACCGCGTCGATCACCGCCAGCGTCGAATATCCACCGGGAGTTATGACCGGTCAGCAAATTAAATTCAGCGGATCCGCGACCGGCACCATTCCAAATGGCGGCATGCTGCGCTCCGATACGTTAACGCTCCCCCAGACCATCAAAAACGGCGACATGTTTTGGATCAGGACGTATCGTGTGTGTAGTTCAGGTCTGGTCAGCAATAACGCAGTAACCGGTGCCTATGTTGACCAATACTGGATGGGGGATCGGATCGAGGTCGGCACAACCGACCGCACGATGTCGGGTGACGTTGACCCGACAGAAACCAACGGCAGTTACCACCCCATCGTCATCGGCGCGACTACAGCCCCCTCGGTTCTTATCCTCGGGGATAGCAGAATGCTTGGTGTTTCCGACGAGCCGGATAAAAACACGCAGGTCGATATCAGCGGCGACCGGGGCGAGGTTGCGCGCAGCATCGGCCCGAAATTTGGCTATTTCAACGCCGGCCTCCCCTCAGAATCTGCCACCACCTTTATTGCCAACCACACGCAGCGGCTCACGCTGCTGCCATTCTGTACGCATGTGGTTGTGGGCTATGCCACCAACGACTTGAGCGATGGCGTCTCGGCTATCGACTCGGCCGCGACCATCGAAGGTCATCTCACTACCATCTATGGCTACATGACTGGCAAGACCGTGTTCCAGACCACCGTGGTCCCGAGGACCAATTCGACGGACGTTTGGGCGACGACGGGCGGTCAAAGTGTGATCGCCGGCGAGAGCGCGCGGGTCACGCTGAATACCGACCTTCGTTCAACATTTCACCCAGCCGGCGGCGTGTTCGACATCGCTTCGGTCGTGGAAACCTCGCTCAACAGCGGCATCTGGAAGGCCCCCAACAAAACGCTGGAGGGCATTCATTCGGCCTATTCCGCCTGTCTGGACATCCAAGCGAGCGGGGTCGTCAACACCTCGCTCATTGGCACCGTAACGCCGCCGTCCGACACCGGCAGCGGCTGGGGCGATCATGGGACGCACGTCACTGTTAGTTCGGTTCGGCGAACCAACGACACGGCACGACAAACGACTACTGGCGGCCAAACCCTGGTGCGGGGCGCGTCCGGCCTTAGTTCGGGATTGAAATACTTTGAAGTAGAAGTGCTAGGTCCAAACGCCTTTCAAGTAGGTCTGATAGACGCAGCCACAACGCTTGCGACTGACCTGGATAGTTATCTCGGCAACACCGACCACAGCTTCGGTGTTGTCAATGACGGCACCGTTTACAATTTTGGTTCAGGCGGCCCAAATTTCACTACCACACAAAACCCCGGCTTCTTCCCGCACGACAACTATCTAGACGCACTGGCGGTGTGGCGGTTTTGGGTGGACTTTACCAACCGTTTTGCCTACGTCGCCCGCAATACCGTGTTTCTCAACAGCGGCGTTCCGACTTCAGGTGTATCCGGCACCGGCAACGTCGCTACCTGGACCACCGCGACAACCCTGTATCCATCGGTTGCGTGGTTAGGCGCTACACCACCCAATCCGGTGCGGCTGCGAACCAACTCGTTCCTGTATCCGCTGATCGGCAGTTACACGGCCTGGGGTTAACCAATGGCAACGACACCATTCACGACCTATGCGTTTTTGGGAAGCAGCCGCACGGTCGCGCGCAACATGCCGGATCGAATTGCGGATGTATTCAACGTCAAGGACTTCGGGGCACTGGGAGATTTCGTTAACAACGATACAAGCTACATTCAAGCCGCGTTTACTGCTGCCTACGCTAACGGGGGCACCATCTACTTCCCCCCTGGCGGATACAACGTAACCGACACCATTGACATCTCCTGTGCGGCCCCAGGAGGCACGTCTATTATCGGCGCAGGCCGGGGCGTGTTGATTTCTGGTCATGTCAACAACGGCTTTATTTTCCACCAACCTACCGGTTTTAACGGCCCATCAGAAATTGCAAACTTAGCGTTGCAAAACAACAGTACGTGGGTTGGTAGTGGCGCACTGATGATGGTCAACACCAGCGTCTACATTCACAATTGCGCCTTCCGGGGGATGATCAATATCTTCTTTCCGACCGACGCCTACGACGTTATCATCGAAAGTTGCTCAGGCGGCCCCAATCAAGAGGTGACCCTCGGCACCGGATACAACGGCACGTTGGGCATCGCCGGCTACGGCTCGCACGTTTACGGTTGGCGAAGCACCACGACATTTCAAACCGCCATTCAGTTTTGGGGTTCGAACAGCTGCTCCATGATTGGCAACGGCATCGAGCAGTGCGAGTGCGCCGTATTGCTTGGGGTGATCACCGGATGGGCCAGCCACTGCACGGTGAGTGATGATATCCTCACTGTCGGCGGCACTCTCGGCAGCACTTCTGAAATCAACTTTGGGGCCGGGGTGCAACTCTACGGACGTGGATTGCCAATGAAGACATGGGGCGCTCCGCCCATGGACTTCTCCACCGGCACAACGATCATCGCAAATTTAACGGGGAGTGGCTTCGCGGGAACCTATCGACTAAATACTGGCGGCCATTCGATCACCACCCCGGTCCCGATGTGGACCCGATACAACAGGGGCATCACCGGCGTTACCCTGTCGTCCCTGCAAAGCGAGGCTTGCCATTACATTCTGTATTTCAATCAGGGCGGCGTCTCGCACATATCGGGAGTTGGCGGTAACTCCACGGTTGGCGAATGCCTCGATCAAAATGGGGACCAGATCAAAGGCCACATGGCAAAAATGGGCATCTATGTTGGGAGCGTGGGTAGCACGACGTTCTCTGGTTGCTCAGGCAGCAGTGGCGGTACTAGCCAGGGCTGCTGGTATATCGACCCCGCACAGCAAAGCAACGTCACATTCGTAAGCTGTAGCGGGTCGAAGTTAACTGATAATAGCGTGACTGCCTCGATCGACAACGGCTCTGGCGGGGCTGGGACTATTCTCAACATATCCGCGCTGAGTGCCGGCGCCGGTATTGCCATCGGTATCAAAGTAGACCCCACCGGTGCGGCAGGGGTTACTTCAGGCACCGTCATCACCGGCAGCAAAGCCACCGAGCAGCCAACGAAAACTGTTACTGTTACGATAGCCTCGCCAGCGGTATTCACGCGGACATCGCACGGGCTTACCGCAGGCACCCCAATTCAGCTTGTTGATTTAAGCGGCGGGGTGGCGCTGCCAACCGGGCTTTCACTCAACACGACATACTTCGTCATTGCCGCTGGGTTGACGGCGAATGCCTTTGAGGTCAGCGCAACACTAGGCGGCTCTGCCATCAACACCACGGGTTCGCAGAGCGGAACGATCTACCTCGTTAAGGCTGATGGTTCTGACGGCCTCAGCGGCTACAACGGCATCGGAACCTACCGCGTCAATAATTCACAGACTATTGCCTCGCATACCATGACGCTCCCATTCGGCCCCGACTGGGTGATGCCTACGTCCTCAGACGCGAAAACCGGGATCAAGTTTATCAACTGCTCCGGGACCACTACTAGCGCGTCAGGGCTAAATAACTTGGCGATGACATTCACGAGCCTGCCGGGAGAAGCGGGGAGCGCCACCAACTTCTCCAGGGTTGAAGGTCAGGAGTTCAACATCGTTGACGGTGCCAAGAAGACCGCAGGAGGCACCGCCGCCATTGGCGATGCCACGCAGGGCGGCGGCACTCAGCACATCAAGGTGTGGTTCAACGGCACCGACTGGATTCGCTTCGGGTAACCCCATGACCGTCGAGCTGATCGAGATCGAGCCGGGGAGGTTTAGGGTGGCGCGGCCGTCGGCCAGGGTGGCGCGATCGCAGCTGCCGTGCCCCCATGTCATTAGCGACACCATGGATGCGCTGGAACAAGTCGACGGACGGTTCTATACCAGCAAATCGCAATTCCGAGCTGTCGGGCGGGCGCTAGGCCTGACGGAAGTAGGCAATGAAAAACCAAGACCGAAGGTGCGGGAAACCGACACCAGGCCTGTGCGGGAGGCCCGCCAGGCCGCAGTGAAAGCGGCAGTCGAGCGCGTAAAAGCCCTGTGAGGCCACAGGCATAAGCTAAACTTATCGGGCATCGGGCAATCTTATCCGCCTTCCGGGCGAGGGGAGAGAAACCATGTCTGATGTCGGTATATCCGGCGCACCCGCGGCCGCGCCTGAGCAGGCGCCGCCGCAAGGCGAAGTTCCGATCCAGCAGCACGTTGATCGGCCGGCGCCGGTCGACAGTCCCGGCCCGCAAAAGGCCGAGGCCCCGAGCCGGCGCGACGTCATCCAGAAGGCGTTCGACAAGGCCGGCGAAACTAAGGTGACGCCCAAGCGCGGCATGGGCGACAATAACCCGCCCGAGGCCATGGAGCGGGAAAAGCTCGACCTCAAGAAGCCGCCGGCGAAGGACGATCGGCCGCGGGCCGATCACGGTCACTTCGCGCCGCGCCTGGCCGAAGGGCGAGAGCCCCCCAAGTCAGAGGGGGGGCTTGCGCCCCAATCGGGACAGCAAGCCAACGGCCAACAGGCCCAGCGCAACGGCCAACAGCGCCCGGTCAATCCCCTGCCGGAATATGCGCCCTACCGCGAGGCGCCGCCGCGTATGGCCGATCACGCCAAGGCGGAATGGCACAATACGCCCGAGAGCGTGCGCGGCGAAGTCGGCCGCATGCACAAGGAGATGTCGGAGGCCTACCAAAAATTCCGCGCCGACCACGAAGAGATGAACACCCTCCGCAATTTCCAGCAGATGGCGCGCGAGCACGGCACCACGTTGCAACGGGCGATGTCCAACTACACGACGATGGAGCGCAAGCTCGTGTCGGACCCCTACGGGGCCTTCGACATGATCGTGTCGAACCTAAACCTTCGTACACCCGATGGTCAGAAACTAACTTTCCGCGATCTCGCCTACGACTATCTCAGCCAGACACCCGAGCAGCACAAGCTGGTGCAGGCGCAGAACGCGCAGTCGGCACAGGGCTACCAGCTGGGCGCGCTGCATCAAAAAGTCGACGCCATTGCCAATGGCTTTCAACAGATGCAATATCAGCAGGCTCATTCCTACACGCGATCCGCTGTCGATCAGTTCGCTGACAGTCACCCGCGGTTCGATGAGTTAGGCCCAGCGATCGAGCAGGAAATCAAGTTCGGTTTCGACCTCGAGACTGCCTACAGACGGGCGGATGCTTTCTACCCCGCCACCCACGCGGCTCAGACCCGCCAGACTACCCCATCGGCTCAGACCCGGCAGCACGACAAGTCCATTTCCGGCGCACCCTCTTCCGGCCTCTCAGACAGGCAGCGCGGGAACGGCAAAACGACTGCAACAGCCCGCGAAGCTGCCGCGAGCGCCGTTCGCGCCGTGCTGGGCTAACATGGGGAGATGGCCGTCATGGCCGACATCAACACCGTTGCCGCTTATCAGCAAATACTTTCGATGTCGCTCGAACAGCGATCACCGAAGTATCAGGACCTTGTTTCTAATAACAATGCGCTCTATGCCGTCCTGAAACGCAAAGGCCTCTGGCAAACTTACTCAGGCCCGCGCATCAGACAAACTTTGCAGATCGCAAAACAGACCGCGCAGTGGTATTCTGGATTCGATCAGCTCCTAAACCCCGCGCTCGATTTATTCAATGATGCCGTCTACGATCCAAAGATGGTGGTCATTCCTGTCATCTTGTCGATGCAGGAGATCCTCAACAATTCCGGCACTAATCAGCTGATCGATGTCTACGATAATTACATCAGTGCAGCCGAGCGTTCGCTGGAAGATACTTTCGACGCCGCGCTCTACAGCGACGGACTAGCCAACGGCGGCAAGCAGCTTACCGGCCTCGCCACTGCCGTGCCGATCGTTACCAACACCGGCACCTACGGCGGCATCTCGCGCACTAACGCCATCTGGCAAACCAAGACTTACGACATCCAGACGATGGCGACGGCGCTTGGCACGCAAGCAACATCGACGAGCATTCGTCCGATGCTAAACTACGTCATGACCAAACAAAGCCGCGGCAAAGACTACGCTGATCTCTTGATCATGAGCCCGGAACACTATGCGGCGTATGACGCGGCGACAGTCGCCATCCAACGACAAACAAATGAAACGTCGATGGGCAAACTTGGCTTCAGTGCGCTCGAATATATCGGCGGCGGCAAGCGCGCAGAGATCGTGCTTGACGGCGGCATCGGATCAAACATGCCGGCAAACACGACGTTTGGCATTAACACCGACAGCTTCCGCGTTCGTTATCACCCCGATCGAAACTTCGACAAGGTGTTCGATGGCGAAGGCATGATGCCGATCGATAAGGATGCGATCGCTCAGTTCATCGGCTTCATGGGCGAAGTGACGATGACCAATCCGCAGTTCAATTGGCGAATGTACGACTCTAACCCGGCTGCGTAGGCCTCTACGTTGTCAGGTAAGCGGGACGCCATCCTCACGTTCGCCCGAGCGTGGGGGTGGCGGCTCTCTCGAAACTCAGGAGCAGATAAACATGGCGACGACTAGAGATCCCGACGACGCGCTGGTGCCGGTGTTCGAAAATTATCCGCAGGAAGATCCGGTGAAGTCCGCGGCCGAGGGTCGCAAAATATTCAACGACCAAGAGATTGTCAGGGTCCGCTTTCCCGGCAGTGACGCCGTCTATGTGTTCCCGGCGATGGCAAAAGCGTCAGGCTGGCTGACTGACCCGATGACCGGCGAGCAAACGCAGATCACTTACGCGGAGAAATTCCGCAAGCAGTATGTGCAGTTCAAGGAGCGCGCCACGCAAACCAAGGCCGGCACAATTCTCGACCATGTGCCGTTCCTGACCGAGGCCAAACGCTCTGAGCTGAAGGCACTTAACATCTACACGCTCGAGGCTCTGGCCGAGATCGACGGCCAGCCACTGAAGAACCTTGGCATGTTCGGTCGCGACCTCAAGAACAAGGCGATCGAGTACATCGCTGAAAGCAAGCAGGGCGCACCCAACTTGCAACTGATCGAGCAGCTCGAGCAGCTCAAGGCCCGCAACGCCATCCTGGAAGAGGACGCCAAGTTTACCAGCCAGCGCCAGGCCGCCGAGAGCGAGTTTGAGAACATGTCGGTCGACCAGCTGCGCGAGTTCATCAACGCCAATACCGGCCACACGCCGCAAGGCTCGATCAACCGCAAGACGCTGATCCGCATGGCAATGGACGCAAGGCCACAAAAGGTCGCCTAAATGACGTTATTGACCGTCATCCAGAACGTTTGTCCGGTCGTTGGCGTTCTGGTGCCGCAGTCGGTGCTCTCCAGTATTGCCAGTAACCGCACCATGCAGGAGATGGTCACGCTCGCCAACGAGGTGGCGCAGACCATTGCCTACGACACGCGCGAATGGACCGCACTAACGACGATGGCGACCCTGACCGGGGACGGCTTCACCGAAGCCTTCAATCTGCCGGCCAATTACAAGCGCATGCTGCTCAAGAGTAACGTCTGGCGCTCGACGCAAACGCAGTGGCCGATGCGTTTCGTTCCCGACCTGGACGATTGGCTGCAACGCCGGGCCGCTACTTACTACGACAGCGCCGGCGAGTGGACGATCTACGGCGGCAAGATCCACATCCAGCCGATCATGACGACCGGCCAGACGGCAACCTTCAACTACCTCGACAAGAATTGCATTGCGCTTACGAGCGGCGGCAGCGGCGATAACTTCTTGGCCGACAACGACACCTTCCGGCTTGATGAGCGGCTACTGAAGCTCGCCATGATCTGGCGTTGGAAGAGCCAGAAAGGCACGGCCTATGCGGAAGACATGTCGACCTACGGCGACGCCCTCAATGCCCTAAGCGGCGCCGATAAGCCGGCGCCGATCATTATTGGCCGCGTGCCGATGATGCGCGGCGTTAGCCCTGCCTATCCCTGGCCAGCGCCGACCAATGGGCCCTGAGCATGAGTGTACATCAGGCCTTTCGCCGCCAGCCGGTGCCGCAGCAAGTCGCGCTGCAAGCGCAGGCCGTTACGATACCGGCGCCGACGCGCGGCATTATCGAGAGTGAAAACCTCGCCTTCATGACGCCTGGCGCTGCTGTGGTTTGCGACAACTGGGCGCCGACTATGAGGGGGGTCAAGCTGCGTGGTGGCAGCATCCGCTGGTGTGATTTACACCCCGGAGCCAATGTCTCAGATTGGCAGAACCTTCATCAATACCGACCAAGTCAAAAGGTAAGAGATGCGGTTGATGACACATTTTGGATTGTGCAAATTGCTCACACTACTGGGGCCATCCCGCTGACCTTTGCTCAACTCAGAGCGTCGTTTCCTATCGCTTATGTGCAAACGACGGATAAGTCGATACTGACCTGGCAGAACGGGATTGCGTATAACTCACTGGGCGAACGCATCCGCGACGTTGGAGACAGCTCAATCTGGCAAGTTGCTGTCGTTCACACTAGCGCCGCCACTGGCAGTTTTGCCGCCGATCGCACCGCCCACCCGACTTATTGGACGCTGGTAACAACGGCACGTCAGCCGGTGATTTCGGCATTTGAGTATGCTTCCGGCAACGAGCAGCGCATGTTCGCCGGCAACGCCACCTCTCTTTACGACGTGACGAGCAACGCTCCTATCCTGATCAAGTCAGGGCAGACTTCTGGCAACTACGTCGCCGCCCAGCTCGCCAATGCCGCCGACAATTACATGGTGGTGTGCAACGAGGCCGGCGACGACGTGCTGCGCTATGACGGCCTGACCTGGGAGACGCTCAGTGCCGGCTATGTGCCGGCCGCCGGCAAGCCCTCCAACATTACCGGGCCGGGCGGCGTCGCGCAGAACCTCACCTACGTTTGGAAGTACCGCAACCGCCTGTTCTTTATCGAGGGTGGCACCATGAACGCATGGTATCTGCCGCTCAATGCCGTGGGCGGCGTGCTGGCGATGATTCCGCTATCAGGCGCCGCCAGCAAAGGCGGCAAGCTGCTGTTCGGCGCCGTCTGGTCTGTCGACGCCGGCGACGGCACCGACGACAAATGTGTGTTCGCGACTGATCTTGGCGAACTCCTGATCTTTAGCGGCTCCAACCCCAGCGACGCCGCCAATTGGCGCCAGGAGGGCCGCTACCAAGTCGCGGCCCCGATGGGGATGAACGCCCACATGCAGCTGGGCGGCGACCTTCTGATCGAAACGACGGAAGGCATCGTGCCGATCTCGGCCGCGATCAACAAGGAAGGCGCCCAGCTCGAGCTGTCGACAGTTTCGCAGAGCATTAAAAAGATGTGGCGTGATGAGGTCGCCGCCAAGCGCTCTTCGCCGTGGACGATGAAGAAGTGGGACGAGTACGGCGCGGTGTTCGTGGCCTGGCCGGGCGGATCTTCTGGCAATCGCTATTGCGGCATCATCAACGTCACGACCGGGGCCTGGGCCCGCTTCGTCGGCTGGGACGCCACCTGTTTTATCCGCATGCGCGCCGACATGTTTTTCGGCACGCAGGACGGCATCATCATGCAGGCCGATCGTACCGGCTACGACGACGGCAAGCCCTACGTCGCCACGCTGGTGGGGGGCTGGGGCGCTCTCGGTCAGCGCCTGCAAATGACAACGTGGCACCAGGCCAGGTGCTCGTTTGAGACTAGCTCGAAAGAGCCTTTTTTACCGCAAGTGTCGTGTGCCGTTGACTACGACATCACGCTGCCGCAGCCGCCGCCGGCCGGGCCAGACGTTCCTCCGCTCGAGGTGTGGGACCAAGGGCACTGGGATCACGCGCGCTGGGACCAGGACTCAACGCGATTATCGGCCGTCCGCAACACAATGTGGGTGTCGGTTGGGCTCACCGGCTACACCCACGCTCCAATCGTGCAAGTCACAATCGGGCAGCAAGCCAAGCCGGTAGTCGAGCTCATCGCCATCGACGCCATCCACACTCCGATGGGCACCAACGTGTGAGGACACTATGGCCGCACCAGTAGAGGTCGCCGCGCCGCCGCCCGAGGCCGCAGCAGATCCGTCAGATCCTTCCGGCGTGCCGGTCGACGCCTTTGGTGTGCCGCGTGGCAACTTGTTTGCTACCTACAACCCACACGGCGCCGCCGGCGGTTTGTTTGCTCCCGCGTACATCCAAGGCTACGCGCCGTCCGAGAAGGCCGTCGCTGACTGGAATGCGACCAAGGGCGGCCTCACGCATGAGATGATCGCCAAAGATCTGCTGATGCCCGAGGAATGGAAGCCACCGCAGCAAGAGCAAACGCGCGGCGGCGGCATGACGGACGTAAGCGGTAATTTTCCGGGCGACGGCGTCTACGGCGGCAGCAACATTCCTAGAAACCTTGTGCTGGGCAAGAACGCTAACGGCAGCATCGATGTCGAGGCGCTACGCGCGCTCTCGCACGGCACACCCTACGACGTTGGCGCGCGGCGTGACGCGATCGCAGCGCGAATGCTCTCCAACCAACAAGCGCAGGACGCCTGGAACAACCGCCCGCAGCCGAAAGACATGACGCGCGGCGATGCGTGGGCAGCAGAACAACCTACCCAGTTTTATCACCCGCCTGACGAGCACGGCGGCAGCGGCTGGTGGCCCGGCGTTGGCGATTGGTGAGGATACAGTGATGCTGGACTACGTCTACGGTCATGACGAGGTGGTGGCGCAGTGTGTCGCGCAGCTGATCCCGCATTGCCGTCGTGGCTTTGGATCGAACGCCAAAGAGATCGGCGTCATCGATGAAGACGGCAAGCTGATCGCGGGCCTGGTCTATCACAACTACGACCCCGAGGCCGGCATCATCGAAGTGT
>Ga0157374_10001533_pt1 | contig 19457 bp, 24 predicted proteins | sample M25metaG_FD_115308 | JGI IMG/M metagenome (GOLD analysis project Ga0157374, IMG submission 115308) | Miscanthus rhizosphere microbial communities from Kellogg Biological Station, Michigan, USA - M2-5 metaG | ecosystem: Host-associated > Plants > Roots > Rhizosphere > Soil | place: USA: Michigan... | reverse complement strand
TCGACGCGACCGGTGCGAACGCTGCCGCCATCCTCGCGAGCTTGGCGATGCTCGAGATCGACGGACGCGTAGAGTCGCGCGGCGGCGGCACGTATGCTACCGTGGACCTACTTTGAACCTGCGCCTGATCTACGTCGGCAAGACGCGGACCCCGTACGTCGCCCAAGCCTGCGCCGATTTCGCCAAGCGGCTCGCGCCGTATCTCCCGCTCGAAGAGATCGAGGTCCGCTCGAGCGACGGCAGCGATCCGGCCGGCGCGATGCGCGAAGAGGCCGAGCGGATCGCGCGCCATCTGCGCCCCGACGACGCGGTCTGGCTGCTCGAACGGACCGGTACCGAACTCGCGAGCCCCGAGCTCGCCCGTCGCCTCGAGACGTTCGCCGCCTCAGGCGCGACGCGCCTGACCCTGGTGATCGCCGGGACCTACGGCGCGGACGCGAGCCTGATCGCACGTGCGACCTTTCGCTGGTCGCTCTCGCAGTTGACGTTCTTGCACGAGTGGGCGCGCATGTTCGTGCTGGAACAACTCTATCGCGCGGCGAAGATAACGAGGAATGAGCCCTACCATCACTAGCGACGCCTTGCTCCCGGACGACGCGCTCGCGATCTTCGGCGACGCCATCGCGGCCGCCGTCGCCGCGCGCTATCCCGACGCGCCGCCGGTGAGCGTCGCGTTCGAGGCGCCGCGCAATCCCGAGTTCGGCGACGCCGCCACCAACGTCGCGTTCGGTCTGGCCAAAGTCGCGCGCGCCAAGCCCAACGATATCGCGGCCGCGCTGGTCGCCGACGCGCGCGCCGCCGAACCGCGGCTCGACACGCTCTTCGCGGCGATCGATCCGCTCGCCGGGTTCGTGAACGTGCGGCTCGCGCCGGCCGTCTGGCAGGCCGCCATCGCGAAACTGCTGCGCGAGGGCGCGCGCTTCGGCGAGTTCCCGAAGAACGGCAAACGCATCTCGCTCGAGTTCGGCAGCGCCAATCCGACCGGCCCGCTGGTGGTCGTGCAAGGCCGCACGCTCTCGATCGGCGAGACGCTCGCCCGCGCGTTTCGCTACTGCGGCTACGACGTCTTCACCGAATGGATCATCAACGACGCCGGCAACCAGCTCGACAAGCTCGGCCGTTCGCTCTACGCGCGCTACCGCCAACGCTACGACGCCGCTTTCCCGTTCCCCGAAGAAGGCTATCCGGGCGACTATCTGCTCCCGCTCGCAGAGAAGATCGCGAACGAGGACGGCGAGAAATGGATCGCCGCCGACGAAGCATCCTGGCTGCCGTACTTCGGCAAGTACGGTCGCGACGCGCTGGTCGCCGACCAACAGGCGACAGCGATCCGGTTCGGCGTGCACTACGATCTGTGGCAGAGCGAGAAAGAACTACACGAGAACGGCAGCGTCGACGCCGGCCTCGCTCGTCTCACGTCGCTCGGCTACACCTACGAACTCGACGGCGCCGTCTATTTCAAGTCGACCGCGTTCGGCGACGACAAGGACCGCGTGCTGGTGCGGACCGACGGCCGCCCCACGTACATCTTGCCCGACGTCGCCTACCACAACGAGAAGCTGCAGCGCGCCGATCGCGTGGTCGACATCCTCGGCCCCGACCATCACGGCTACATCGATCGCCTCAAGGGCATCGCGACCGCGCTCGGCTACGAGGGCAAGCTCGACATCCTGATCGCCCAGCAGATCACGCTGATGCGCGGCGGTGAAGAGGTCAGCATGTCCAAACGCGCCGGCCACATCGTCACCCTCGCCGACATCATCGACGAGGTCGGTGTCGACGCCGCCCGCTTCTTCTTCGTGATGCTCGCGATCGAATCGCCGCTCACGTTCGACCTCGCGCTCGCCAAAGAGAAGAGCCTCGAGAACCCGGTCTACTACGTCCAATACGGCCACGCGAGAATCGCCTCGGTCCTCCGCAACGCCGACGCCACCGACATCGCCGCCGCACAAGCCGGCAACGGCCTCGAAGCGCTCGTGCATCCGGCCGAACTCGCCCTCGCGCGCCGGCTCGCCGACCTCCCCCGCACCGTCCAAGGCGTCGCCGAACACGAAGCCCCGCATCGCCTGGTCCGCTACGCACGCGACGTCGCATCCGACTTCCACTCGTTCTACACCGAATGCCGCATCCTCGTCGACGACGTACCGACCAAGCGCGCCCGCCTAGCGCTCTGCATCGGCACGAAGACGATCTTGGCACGCGTGCTTAAAATGCTCGGCGTCAGCGCCCCGGAGTCGATGTAGCCGCTACGCCGAAATGGTGTAGAGCCACCAGCGCGGCCGGCCCGGTTTGGCTTGGCGGTCCATGTAGAACGTCGCCGTCCGCCCGTCCGTCAGTTCGACCTCGTAGTAGTGCTTCTTGAGATACGTCTCGCCGCGATCGTCTTTGACACCGCGACGTTTCTCGCGCACCGCCGCGACCGTCAGTATCTCGTCGCGCCAAGCGAACGCGGTCGGCAACGCCGGCTCGCCGTCCGCGACCGCGCTGCCGTCGAACTCGCCTTGCGGCGCGACGGCCTCGCTGACGAACTTCACGACTCGCCCGGCGCCGGTCCGTCCATCTGGCGGTGCAGCCACGGCGTCACGAAGTAGCGCCACAGGATCTTGATCAGCGCGGCCGCCGGGATCCCGAGGAGCAGACCGGGCAATCCGAACAGTTCGCCGCCGGCGAAGACCGCGAACATCACGCCGATCGGCGAGACGCCGACCGAGTCGCCCATGATCTTGGGCACCAGGATGTTGTCGCTGATGCGGGCCATCGAGAACATGATGACCTGGACCCAGAGCACGCAGGCCAGGCCCTGCGGCGCGCACAGGACGAGCGCGATGATCTGCGCGATCAGCATGCCGAAGATCGGGATCGAATAGGCGATCGCGGTGATGATGCCGAGCAGGAGCGCGAACTTGAAGCCGATCGCCCAGCTGAGCAGCGCGACCACGATGCCGGTGATGGTGCTCACGATGATCTGCCCCGAGATGTACGAGCCGAACAGCTGGGTGATCTCGGCCGAGAGCTTGCGCGCGGTCGCGCGCCGCTTCTCCGGGAACATCGAGGCGAAGCTCTCGGCGATCTGATGGTCGTTCGTCAGGAAGAAGATCGAGAGGATCAGCGCCGAGAAGCAGATCAGCAGCGAGTAGAACACGTTGCCCAGGATCGCGGTCGCGTTCGCGAGCGTGGTGGTCGCGAGCGCGCCCACGTTGGCGCCCGAGATCTTGCCGAAATCGAACACGTTGTCGGGGATGGTCAGGTTCGGCACGCGCTCGCGCAGCCACGCGTCCGCGTCGACCACCCAGCCCTGCGCGCTCGACACGTATTGCGGCGCGTTCGAGGCGAGCGAGGTGACCTGTTCGACCGTCAGCGGGACGATGAAGAGCAGGCCGAGCACGAGCAGTACGATCAGCAGCGTGAACACGATCGCGATCGCCGCGAGGCGCGGCACCTTGCGGGCCTGGAGCTTCACGACCAGCGGCTGGATCCCGAACGCGACGAACGCCGCGATCAGGAAGAGCGCGATCGTCTTCGGGATGAGCGAGGCGAACCACAGCGCGGCCAAGATGACGAGGATGACGCCCGCGACCCGGAAGACGCGTCGCCAATCGATAGCGTTCACAGTTCCTTGCACAGCAAACGTCGCTCCGTTCTGTAGCCTGCACCTTCGTAGAGCGCTCGCGCGGCGGCGTTCTCCTCGGTGACCATTAACCCCATATACGGCAAAGCCCGCTTCTTGGCCTCATCTTCGGCCGCGTCCAGGAGCGCACGACCCACGCCTGCGCGGCGCGCGTCCGGCTCGACGGCGGTGTAGGCGATGAAGCCCTGCGGCATCGCGGTCACCTCGTCCGGCAGCTCGTCCAGCATCAGCAGAAAGCCGACCGGAGTACCGTCGCGCTCAGCGATCAGGCCGACGTGCGATTGGCCGAAGACGATCTCGAGCAACCGCTCGTAGCTGACCCGGATCATCGCCACGGGCGCGCGACGGAAAGTCGCGACGCTCGATCCGAGCGTGCGCGCGCCGAGCTCTTCGATGAAGGCGCGGTCGGCCGCGACGGCCGGGCGGACGATCAGTCCGCTCGCCACTGCGGCAGCAGCTCTTCGATCGCGCCGATCAGCAGTCGGTTCTCGGCTTCGGTCCCGATCGTGATGCGCAGGTGACCGGGCAGATGCAGGGCGTCGCCCGAGCGCACGATGATGCCGCGCGCGAGCAAGTCGTCGTAGGCGCGCGTCGCCGTGCACGGCACTTCGACCGCGTAGAAGTTCGCCTGGGTCGGGATCATCCGCATTCCGAGCCGCGCGTACTCGGCGGTCAAGTAGGCCTTGCCGCGTTCGTTCGTCGCGACGCTGCGCGCCACGAAATCGGCGTCGTCGAGCGCACCGGCGGCGCCGAGCGCGGCCGGACGCGAGACGTTGAACGGCAGACGCACGCGGTTCAGCCAGCCGATCGTCTCGACGTCGGCGAAGCCGTAGCCGAAGCGCAACGACGCGAGCCCGTAGATCTTCGACATGGTGCGCAATACCAGCGTGTTCGGGCGCCGCGCCACCACCGGCACCGCGTCCACACCGTCGCCGTCCATGTACTCGCGGTAGGCCTGGTCGATCACCAGCGTGACCGATTCGGGCAGGCGTTCGAGGAATCGCTCCCAGGCATCGGCCGAGAGCGCGGTGCCGGTCGGATTGTTGGGATCGCAGACGAAGACCATCTTGGTGCGCGGGCCGACCGCCGCCAGCATCGCATCCGGATCGTGCGCGTACTCGCGCAACGGGACCTCGATCGCGGTCGCGCCTTGCAACGCGACCACCAAGCGATAGAGCGAGAACGACTGCTCGGCCATCACCGCTTCGTCGCCCGCCTCGAGCAGCATCTCGGCCGCGATGTTGACCAGCTCGTTGCTGCCGTGACCGAGCACCACGTTCTCGGCGCTCAGGCCGTACGGTGCCGCGATCTTCTCGCGCAGCTCGGTATGCGCGTCGTCGAAGTACAGGTGCAGCCGATCGATCGACCCGAGCGCGGCCATCGCCTTGGGCGAACTGCCGAGCGGGTTCTCGTTCGAGGCGAGCTTGACGATCCGGTCGAGCCCGAGCTTGCGACGGACCTCTTCGATCGACGTGCCGGGGACGTACGGCGCGATCTTGGCGAGGCTCGGACGGCTCATCTCCTACTTACGCGCGGCGCGAGCCGGGGTCGTCGAGCGGCTCGCCGCTCTTGCACTGCGGACAATCGGCGACGTCGTACGAGACGATCGGCAGATCCAGCATGGCGGTGAACGGCACGCCGAACTCCGCATCGCCGCGCACCACGATCGCGCCGACCCCGACGATCCGGGCGCCGGCCGCGCGGACGACGCTCAACACCTCGCGGACGGAGCCGCCCGTGGTGATCACGTCCTCGACGATCAGCACGCGATCTTGCGGCGAGACGGCGAAGCCGCGGCGCAGGGTCGGCACGCCGCCTTCCTTCTCGACGAAGATGCCCTTCACGCCGAGCGCGCGCGCGACTTCGTAGCTCAGGATGATGCCGCCGACGGCGGCGCTCACCACCACGGTCGGATCGGATGGCCGGAAGTGCTCGGCAAGTGCGCGCGCGATCGGCTCGACCAGGCGCGGGTCTTCCAGGATGCGGAACTTCTGGATGAAGCGATCGCTGTGACGGCCGCTGCTCAGGCGGAAGTGGCCGTGCAAGAGCGCGCCGCGATCGCGCAGCGTCTTCTCCAAGCTATGTTGATCGATCATGCTCTCATCTCGTCCAGGATGCTCTTCGCCGCGGCTAACGGATTTGCCGCGCCGGTGACCGGTCGCCCGACCACCAGGTAGTCGGAGCCGGCCTTCACCGCTTCGGCCGGGGTCACCACGCGCTTCTGGTCGCCGTGGACGCTTCCTGTGGGTCGGATGCCGGGCGTGAGCGTCAGGAAATCGCTGCCGAAGAACATCTTGAGATCGGGGACCTCGCGCGCGCTGCAGACGACGCCGGTACAGCCGGCGTCGCGCGCCAGAGCGGCCAAGCGGGTCGCGTTCTCGCCGGGTCCGCCGTGCAGGCCGAGCTCGAGCATATCTTCGGGCGCGATGCTGGTGAGGATGGTCACCGCGAAGACGTGCGGCGGCGTGCAGCCGAGCTCCGCCGCCCGCTCGTGTGCGGCCTCGACCGCCGCGCGCATCATCTCGCCGCCGCCGAGCGCGTGGACGTTGACGATATGCGCGCCGGGACGGACCAGCCGGCGCATCGCGCGCGCGACCGTGTTCGGGATGTCGTGCAGCTTCGCGTCGACGAAATAGCGCACGTCGCGCGCCTCGAAGTACGAGAACAGACGATCGCCGTAACCGTAAAGCGCCTCGAGCCCGATCTTGAAGATGGGATCGAGTTCGTAGAGCTCGTCGACCAATCGTTCGGCCGCGGCCGCTTCGTCGACGTCGAGGGCGATCACGAGCTGTGCCATCAGTGCGCTTTTCCGACGATGTCGCGGAGTGAGGTCAGACCGCGCTCCGACAGATAGCCCGCTAGACCGTCGACGATGCGTTCCGGGATGCGCGGATCGGTGAAGTTGGCCGTGCCGATCGAGATCGCGCTCGCACCGGCCAGGAAGAACTCGAGCGCGTCGGAGAGCGTCTCGATGCCGCCCTGCCCGACGATCGGGATCGTGACCGCCCGAGCGACCTCGTAGACGGCGAGCAACGCGATCGGCCGGATCGCCGGGCCCGAGAGTCCGCCGGTGACGTTGCCCAAGCGCGGCCGCCAGGTGTTCGTGTCGATCGCCATGCCGCGCACCGTATTCACGACCGCGAGCGCGTCCGCACCGGCCGCCTGGGCTTCGTGCGCGATCGACGCGATGTCGGTGACGTTGGGCGAGAGCTTGACGATCAGCGTCTTGTCGGTCGCGGTGCGCGCGGCGGCGACCACCTTCGACGTGAGCTTCGGATCGCAGGCGAACGTCTCGCCCTCGCTGCCGACGTTCGGGCACGAGATGTTCAGCTCGATCGCCTCGATCTCGTCGCGCGCCGCCAGATGCTCCGTCACGTAGGCGTAGTCGTCGACCGCGAATCCGGCGACGCTCCCGATCACGCGATACGGCTTGCCCGCGAACTTGGCGACGTCGTGTTGCAGATACCAGTCGATGCCGGGGTTCTGCAGCCCTATCGCGTTGAGCATGCCGGCCGGCGTGTGCACCAATCGCGGCACCGGATTCCCGCTCCGCGGCGCGCGCGTGACGGACTTCAGCACCCCGCCGCCGATCTTGGTGAGATCCGCGAACGGCGCGAACTCTTCGCCCGATCCGTAACAGCCGCTGCCCATCAACGTCGGGTACGCGAGCTTCAACCGTCCGAGTTCGACGGAAAGATCGGGCGCTACCATCGCAGCTCGTGCGCCCAGAAGACCGGGCCCTCTTTGCAGATGCGCGCGTTGACCGCGTCGCTGCCGCCGGCCGATGCGGGCGGGAAGTTCGGCGCCTGTGCGCTCTCGCGCGCGATCGGCACGACGCAGCCCCAACACCCGCCGACGCCGCACGCGAACGTCTCCTCGAGCGAGAGCTGCGCGCGGATGCCGCGTTCGTTCGCCAACCGTTCGACCGCGCGCAGCATCGGCGACGGTCCGCACGCGAGCAGCAGACCCGGCGCGTCGTCGCGCCCGATCAGCTCGGTGACGTAACCGCGATGGCCCGCGCTGCCGTCGTCGGTCGCCAGCAACACCTCGCAGCCTTCATCGGCGAAGCGCTGCGCTTCGACCAGATGCGCGGCCGAGCGCGCACCGTAGTAGAGCCGCACCCGGGCGCCCGCGCGTCGCAGGGCGATCGCCGGAAGCAAGACCGACGCGATGCCGACGCCGCCCGCGACGATCCCGACGTCGCGCGGATCGCCGGAGAGATCGAAACCGTTGCCGAGCGGACCGAGCAGATCGAGCGCGTCGCCGGGGCGCAAGCCGGCCAGTTCCGACGTCCGCGGGCCACTGACGAAGAACAGCAGCGAGATGCCGGTCTCGCCCGCATCGTAGATACCGAGCGCCGTTCCGGCTCGCTCGCCGCCGGGCGGGACCGCCATGACGTACTGTCCGGGGCGCGTCACGCGCCCGAGTTCCGGTGCGCTTAACGACAGCAGAACGACGCCCGGCGCGCATTCGCGCCGGTCCGCAACGGTCGTCGCGAACACGCGCGCCGGCGTCGAAAGCGTCTCCATCGAAAACGGCTCTTCGCCACAATATTTAACAAAATCTGCGAAAAACGACTGAACCTTCTTGCGACTAAAGCCGTTATAGAGTATAGACAAGGAAATGTCGGAAAGGAGGATCCGGAAATGGCAGGTCTCATGGTCTTCAAATCCCTAGCCGACGCGCTAAGAGCGGGCTACCAGGTTTACGATCGCACTTCGGACGGCTATCTCGTCCGTACGAGAACTGCGGCCGGATGGGCAATGGCTCTCGTCACCTGCAAATAGCAGGCCGACGACCGCGACAAACGACCGTAAAATAAGCGAAGAACCGCCGGGCCAAGGCCCGGCGGTTCTTTTACTATTCCACGAGAGAGCAAGCGAGCGGGTTAGCGGTTCTCCGGCGGTGAGGCCGGCTTTTCGATGCTCGGCATCGAGCCCGGGCGCCAGGCGCCGTAGCCGTCGGGCGTCGGCGGGGGAGGCGGGGTCTGGGTCTGCTGGCCGCCGCCGAACGGGCCGGGCTGGCTCGGCTGGCTGAACTGGGCCGGCCCGCCGACCTGGGTCGGGACCGCGATCTGCGCGCCGCTCAGGACGGCCGTGATGATCTGGGCGATACCCACGAACATCGGGATCAGTCCGCCCAGCAACCAGGGGCCGACGTGGCCGGGGCTGATGAACGAGAGGCCGATCAGGATCGCCAGGCCGACGAAGGCGGTCACCATCCCACGATGGAGCTGGCGCTGGGCGTAGTAGCCGGCGTACTCGCCGTATGCGGCCGGAGCCGAGACCGGCGGCGGCGGCGTCGGCCAGGCCGCGCCGGCCTGCGGCGGCGGCGCCCAGCCGTACTTGGCGGCACGGCGCGCGGCGCGCGGGTCGGGCGGCGGGGTCATGCCGTTGCGGATCATCGCCATGTACTCGGCGTGCGAGAAGACGCGGTGTATGATCCATGCGGCGATCGGTCCGCCGAAGAGGAAGAGTACGGCGAGCGCGCCGACTGCTGGGCCATCCATCTTAGTTCGCTCCGTTCGTGGAAATATAGATCGTTCCGTCATTGGTCGCCAGAGCGACCCTGCCGGCCCCCGATCCGAGGGTTATCGTCTGCACCGCGACGTCGCCGTCGCCGTGATTGAGCTGGGTTCCGTCGCGACGGATATTCCCGTCGTCGGTCCGGGCCGTGATGGTCGCGTCGGTGTTCGCCGGGAACGTCGCGATGATGCGCCCGTCGAGCGTGTTGACGTCGATCTTCGGCGCGATCACGCCGTCCAGGATGATCCGTCCGTCGCTCGAGCGAGCGCCGAACGAATCGCCGGTGATGCGGCGCGCTTCGATGCGCCCGTCGTCGTCGCGGACGTCGACGGTGCCGCGCAGGTCGGCCAGCAGGATGCTGCCGTCGACCGAATGGGCCGTCACGCCGCCCTGCGTACCGGTGATCTCGGCTCCTCCGCACTGGGCGATGCTAAGAACCGCGTCGCTCGGGACCTGCACTTCGATGCGCCTGGTCGAACCATCGTCGCCGAGACTGATGAACATGTTCTCCGCGCCACGTACGATCGATACGCCATCCGCGGTACGCGAGACGTGCAACGGAGCGACCTGGGGCATGCCCCAGAACATCCCGGACATCCGCGTGCGATCGACGACGTGGACGAACCGGTCGTTCGAGACGGTGACGATCACGCGATCGCTCGGGTCGTCGATCGCGATCGTCGGCGCGTTGCCGACGGCGACCGGTGCGACCGGCGGTGCGGTGTAGTTCATGCTATGGAAGCCGCCGCCACCGGTACCGGCGAAGATCGTCCGGTGCCCGGTGAGGGTGTAGATGGCGAAGCCGGCGATGACCACTTCGATCGCGATCAACATGCCGACGAGCGGTAGGCGCGAGCCCATCAGAGTTTCGGCCCCCAACCGCCGAAGGTGGGACGGAGCGCCTGTGCCTGGTTGGCGTCGTCGTTCGCGGCCAGCGTGCGGCCGCCGAGGGTCTTTATCGTGGTGGGGATGACCATGTGCGTTTTTCGCCTCCGAGCCATGTACGCCGTCCCGCCCCCCAGGTTTCACGGGGGGCCGCTCGCGCCTCGAGATCGGACCCAAGTGAAACTTCCCCCGCCCTGGAACGTACCGTTGATGTGTCCGCAGCGTTATTGGAGGCCCCGGTCATAGACCAAACGGCGACCGGCCCATCCGATTCAGACCTGGTGGCCATGACCCTCGGTGGAACTACCGAGGCCTTTGCCACACTCGTCGAGCGGTACGACCGGGCGGTCTATCACTTGGCCTACCGGACGCTCCGCGACGTGGAAGAGGCCCGCGATGCGACCCAAGAGGCCTTCTTCAAGGCGTTCCGGTCGCTCCGCACCTTCAAACCGGGCGCCAAGTTCTCGACCTGGATCTTCGCCATCGTCTATCACGCCTGTTGCGACCGTTTGAACCGCCGGAAGCGTTACAGTAATGAGGAGCTCCCCGAGCGGGCCGACCCCAACCCGGGGCCGGAGCGCGAGGCGATCGCCTCCGACGAAGCCCGCCGGCTGCGAGCGGCGATCGATGCCCTGCCGGAGAAATATCGAACGGTCATCACCCTCTACCATCTGCAAGGACGGCAGTACGAAGAGATCGCCGAGGTTCTAGGAATCCCCCTGGGTACGGTAAAGACCCATCTCTTCCGGGCAAAGGAGCATCTCCGGAAGCTCCTGAGCGACGAAATCACCGAGGTATGCGAATGAACAACTTTAGCGACGAGGATCTGGAACGCGCCCTGTTCGCGCTCGACCTCGAGCAGCCGCCGGCGGATCTGCGCGGCAGCATCCTCGCGGCCACGGTCTATCGCTCCCCGGTCATCTTCAAACAGTGGGAGCTGGTGCTCCTCGGCGCCACCCTCGCGGTCATCGCGTGGATCGCATTCGCTATCGTGACGGGCGGCCTGCCGTCGCTCGCCGGCAATATCCAGGACGGCGTGCAGACGATCGGCAAGGCGCTCAGCAATACGGTCACGCTCTCGTGGATCGCCGCCGGCGGCGCGGTCGCGGTCTGGCTCTCATTATGGGCTAATCCGACCCAGCTCGTCTCTAGGAAGATTGCGCGCCGCTGACTCCTAACAAGGGTCAGATGGAGAAAGCCGCTCGTCCGTTCTCGATCCTGGTGGTCGAAGACGACGCCCAGATCGCACGCGTCCTCAAGCTCGAACTCGAACACGAAGGCTACCTCGTCGACACCGCGAGCGACGGCCTGGCCGGGCTCGAGAAGGCGCTCAAAGAGCCCGACCTGGTCATCCTCGATCTGATGCTCCCGCGCATGGACGGGCTCGAGGTCTGCAAGCGGCTGCGCGCCAAGAGCAAGGTGCCGGTCATCATGCTCACCGCCAAGGACCGCATCCCGGATCGCGTCGCGGGACTCGATCTGGGCGCCGACGACTACCTCACCAAACCGTTCGCGACCGAAGAGCTGCTGGCGCGCGTGCGCGCCCGGCTGCGCGAACGCGTACCGGTCTCGACCACCATCGAGTACCGCGACCTGGTGATGGACCGCGACCGCCACGAGGTCAAGCGCGCCGGGAAGCCGATCGAGCTGACCGCCAAAGAGTACGCACTGCTCGAGTATCTATTGATCCATCGCAACAAGGTCCACACCCGCGACGAGCTGTTCAACGGCGTGTGGGGCAGCGATTTCTTGGGCGACTCGAACCTGATCGACGTCTACATCCGTTACTTACGCGGTAAGATCGACGAAGGCTCCGACGATAAACTGATCACGACGGTGCGCGGCGTCGGCTACGCGATAAAAGACTAGGCGGCCCGGGGTATGTTCGCGTCGCTGAAGTGGCGCATCGCCGCCGGCTACGCGCTGCTCCTGGCGATCGCGATCGGGGCGATCGGCGTCGCCATCGTTCTGAGCTTCCAGGGCATCCTCTACGCGCAGGCCCAATCGCGCGTCAACCAGACCATGCGCGAGATCGAGCGCGCCGCGCTGCCTTCCGACAACCCGCTGCTCCCGGCCGAGCAATCCGGCTATGAGACGATCATCAACAGCCAGAACCTGGCGCGTTGGGAATCGCCCACCACCTACGTGCAGATCGACGCCGCCGACGGCTCGCTCCTCGCGCATAGCTCCAACTTCGGCAGCGACCGGTTCGCGCCGAATCCCGCGCTGGGCGCGAAGACGCCGGGCCCGCTCTACCGCACGGATGAGTTGCCGGCCGGCGCGTTCCTGGTCGAAGACCGCTACCTCGCGCTCGGTCCGCACGGGATCGCGATCCACGTCGGCGAGCCGCTCGATGCGTTGCAGCGGACTTTCGACCAGACGCGCAGCGCGATCGTCGCGATCCTGCTGGGCGCGGTGCTGGCGCTGGTCGCGCTCGCCATCCTGTTGGCGGCCCAGATCACCGAGCCGATCAACCGGCTTGCCAACGCGATGCGCTCGACCGGCCCCGACTTCACGCAAGTGCCGCGCGTGCACGAGGAACGGCGCGACGAGATCGGCCAGCTCTCCGACTCGTTCGACGACTTGATCGATCGCCTCGGCGAGGCGTTCGCGCGCGAGCGGCAGTTCATCTCGGACGCCTCGCACGAGTTGAAGACGCCGCTCACCTCGATCAACGCCAACGCGCAGATGTTGCTGCGCTGGGGCGACGAGGACGAGAAGTTGCGCCGCGAATCGCTCGAGACGATCGTGCACGAGAGCAGTTCGCTCGCCGGCATGGTCAACGGGATGTTGACGCTGGCGAAGGCCGATCGCGGCGACGCGATCCCGAAGGAGCCGGTCGCGCTCGCGACGCTGGTCGACGACGTCGTCCGCGGCGCGAACCAGCGCGCCGTCGAGAAGGGCCTATCGTTGCGCGTCGAGCCGGGCGACGAGGGCCGCGTCCTGGGCGACCCGCATCTGCTGCGCCAACTCGCGAGCAACCTGATCGACAACGCCATCAAGTTCACCGACGCCGGGGAGGTCGTCGTGCGCATCGAACGCGCCGGTCCGCACGTCCGCTTGCTCGTGCGCGACACCGGTCCGGGCATCCCGGAGCACGAGCGCGCCCAGGTCTTCGACCGGTTCTATCGCGCCGATCGCGCGCGTTCGCGCGTCGTCCCCGGGACGGGCTTGGGACTGGCCATCGTGCGCTCGATCGCGCGCGTCCACGACGGCACGGTCGAAGCGCAGGCCGCGCCGGGTGGGGGCTCGCTCTTCGTCGCGACGTTTCCGGGCATGGCGGATCCGCTCGCGTTCACCGAATCCCAATGACCGCCCAGGACGGCCGCGCCTACAATTGGGCGATGCGCCGTGCGGTCGTGCTTGCGATGATGCTCGCCGCCGTCGCCGTCCCGGCGTCGGCCGATCCGATCGTGCTCCAGACCGGCGCGGTTCCGGTCGTCAACATCTCCCTGCGCAGCGGATCGATCACGATCAAGACCTGGAACCGCAACGCCGTGCAGATCGACGCGCCCCCGGGCGTCAGCGCCGAGCACTTGGACGCCGCGCTCGTCCGGCGCCGCATCCCGCGCCAATATCCGGCCTGGGCCCAGAGCGTCCGGACCGCGCGCGGCGTCGCATCGTTGCCGGCCGAGGTCTGGGTGATGCCGCAACTCTCGGCCGATCCGCACGACGCCGTGGTCGTCCGCGGCGACGGCGATACCGTCGTCACCGTTCCGACCGGAACGGCGTTCGTGCTCGCGCGCGCCTTCGGCAAAGGCGGAATCGATCTGGGCGACTACCGCAACGGCGCGTTCTTCCTGACCACACGCGCGGGAGCGGTCTCGCTCCACGACGTCTCGGGCACCGGCTTCGTGGGGACCGTTCGCGGCCCGATCCTCGCGTCCGACTCGTCGTTCGACCGGCTGCGCGCGCGCAACGGGACCGGCCGGATCTTCTTCTCCAACTGCGCGTCCCAGCAGATCGAAGTGACCAGCGTCTTCGGCTCGATCGTCTACGATAACGGGACGTTCAGTTCGGGCCTAGCCCGCTTCGAGTCGACCAACGGCGACGTGGCGCTCGGGATCGGCGGCAACGCGCAGATCGGGGCGCACACCGGTACCGGCACGGTCGCGACCGAGTTCGCCGGACGCGCGAACGTGAGCGGCCGCGGCGGCGACGCGCGCGCGACCATCGGCAACGGCGGCCCGGCCGTCACCGCGAGCAGCGGCTCGGGGACGATCCTCTTGTACGACGGATCGCTGCGCGATCACGCGAGCCTGGCCAAGCGCGCGCCGAACCTGCGCGGCATCTTCGGAAAACCCGCTACAGCAAGAAGAGCCGCAACACCGCTTCGTCGAGTTTGAACGTGTGCTGCGGGAGCACCGCTTCTTCTTTGTAGCCGCAGGCCTCGAAGAACCGTTGCGCGTCGCCACGATGCGGCACCAGCGTCGTCATCTTGTGGCAGTTGTAATAGTTCGCAAGATCCGCCGCATCCGCGAGCAACGCCCGCCCGATGCCTTCGCGCCGGCGATCCGGCAGCACCACGATCCGTTCGACGTGCGCGAGCGACGCCGCCACCCGGATCCGGGTCGCGCCGACGATCGCTCCGCCGTCGGTCGCCGCGATGTCGTAGCTCTGCTCGTGCCAGATGACCGAGAACGCGTAGAACGTCTTGAGCGCTTCGCGTTCGGTCCGCTTGAAGAACGCGGACGCCCCGTCGGGCGCGAGCCGCCCGAGCTCAAACGGCATACGCACCGAGCTCGGTGGTCGCTTCGAGCAGGTAGCCGTCGTGCGCGGCGATCGCGCGGATGCCGGAAGCGTCTTCGAAGGCTTGCGCGAGCCGGGTCGGATCCTCTTCGAGCATCTTGGTGCCGAAGTGCTGGAAGACCGCGACCTTCGGCTTGACCGTCTCGACGATCCGGCAGGCGTCCGCCCAGACCAGATGATCGACGTCCATCGAATCGGCATAGCGCAGGACGTTGACGATCAGCACGTCGGGCTTGTGGGCCGCGTAGTCCTCGGCCAGCCCGTCGAAGTAGCGGCCGCACGGCAGATACGAGAGCGTCGTGCCGCGATAGGTGAAATGCATGCCGTAGGTCTCGACCGAGTGGACGTGACGGACCGAGGTGCGCAGCTCGACGTCGCCGATCCGATACGGCCCGCTCGAGGCTTCGACGATCTGCACGCGCTCCGGGAACGCCTGCGCGTACGGGAAGACGACGTATTCGCCTTCGAGCGCATCGCGCGGAGCGAGCAGGGCGCCGCGCGGGCGGAAGCCGCCGGCCGTCATCGCTTCGATCAGCGCGTTGACGTCGCCGGAGTGGTCGAGGTGTTTGTGCGAGAGCACGATGCCGTCCAGCTCGCGCGGGTTGCATGGCGGTACGTGCGAGAGCGCGCGCACCAAGGCGCCGGGGCCGGGGTCGACGTGGATCTGGGTCTCGCCGAAGCGCATCCACATGCCGCCGGATGCCCGCACCTGACGGGCGACGACGAAGCGCGCTCCGCCCGTCCCGAGGAAGAGTACCGAGATCAACGCGGTGCGTCGCTCAGGCGCGGTAGAGGTCGAAGAACGCGTCGAGGTTGGAGCGGTACTGTTCCAGCGCCGTGCTCCACAGGCCGAGGGCGTTGGTGCCGGCCGCGGTCAGCGTGTAGACGCGCCGCGCCGGTCCCTGTTCTTTCGGATCCCACCATGACGAGATGTAGCCTTCGCGTTCGAGCTGGCGCAGGGCGCGGTAGACGGTTCCCGGGTCCGAGATGACGTCGAAGCGCTCTTTGAGCGCCTTCATGATCTCGTAGCCGTGCAGGTCGCGCTCCTTGAGCATCACCAGCAGCCACGCCATCAGATAATTTTTCGGGGTCCCTTTCGGGGGCAAGCCGCTCTCTTTGAGCGGGACGACGTTCGAAAACGCCGTGGGGTCGACGAACTGTTTCAAGCGCCACCCCGCGCGAAACCATCTGAGGCCGAAGGCCCCTCCTCCACGATCTCCATGAAAACGGCTACTTCTCCGATTCTCTTGGGCCGAACGGACCAGCAGCAACTCCAATCCGAATGGCGTCAGATTATGCCCGTTCGAGCGTCGGACCTGCGAGAAAAGTAACTATGTCAAGAATCTGTCAGGGCGGCCGAGCAAGCGGCCCCTTTTCCTTAACCTAGTACCGGGAGCGTCGCGAAGCTGCCGCTGAGGATCTTTTGCGAGGGTTTGCCGAGCCAGCGTTCCAGGACGGTCGCGTAGACCGAGCGGAAGTCGGTCCCGAACTTGACGTTGCCGTTACTGGTGTTGCTCAGGTCGGGCGCGGTACCGTACATCCCGCCCTTGACGTTGCCGCCGATCAAGAAGAGCGGACTCGCTTCGCCGTGATCGGTGCCGCGGCTGCCGTTCTCTTCGATCCGGCGGCCGAACTCCGAGAACGTCATCGTCAGCACATCGTCGTCGGACCCGTGTGCGGCCAGGTCGGCATAGAACGCCGCGATTGCGTCGGAGAACTCGCCGAGCAGACGGTTCTGGGTCTGCACCTGCGAGACGTGCGTATCGAACGAGCCGTGCTGGACGTAGATGACCTTGGTGCCGAGCTTGCTCCCCACGATCTGGGCCGCCAGCGAGAGGCTGCGACCGAGCGGCGTGGCCGGGTAGGTGCCGGCCGGTTTGTAGCCGGCGATCAGCTTGGGCAGCTCTTGCGAGCCGCGCTGGGAATGATCTTCGATCTCCATCACGTGCGAGAGATACGGCGACGTGAACGGTTGGCGCGCGTCGCGCACGACTTGGGTGTAGGTCGCGCGCGATGCCGCGTTGCGATCGGAGATCAGGCCGTAGCCGCGCTCGCTCGGGATCGCGGGAACGTCCGTCTTGGTCGCGATCATCACCTCGGGCAATACTTGCGAGAGCGCCACGCCGTTGAACAGGTTGTCCGCCGGCAGGCCGGCCTCGTCCATATACCGGCCGAGCCAGCCCGTGTGCAGGTACTTGTCGGGCGCGGCCGTCTGCCAGATCTCGGTCGAGCGGAAGTGCGAGTGGTCCGGATCGGGATAGCCGACGCCTTGGACGACGGCGACCGAACCCTTGTCGTAGAGCGCTTTGAGCGCGCGCATCTGCGGATTGAAACCGAGCTGCGCGTCGATCGCGAGGACCTGGCTCTGCGCGATCGCAAGCGACGGGCGGACGCGATAGTAGTCCGGATTCCCGTGCGGCACGATGCAGTTGAGACCGTCGTTGCCGCCCTGCAGATTGATCAGCAGCAGCGTGCGGTTCGCGCCGCCGGGCAATCCCGGGAGCGGCGAGGCGGCCAGCGCTTGGGCGAAGATGTGATCGGCGTTGGCGACCACCGTGATACCGGAGAGCGCGCCGAGCAAGAATGAAGTACGTCGCATATCTCTTCTCCTAAGCCAACTGGAAGGCGGGCATCGCCATCGTGAGGTAGGCCGCCCCGCGCACGCGTTCGTCGCGATTCTCGCCCGAGAGCATCCCCAGTGCGGACTCGCCCGCGCCGTTGAGATAGCTCGCCAGTTGCGTGGTCGCGAGCGGCGAGGCATCGCCTTGGAGGATCGAGGCGATCAGCGCGGTCGCGGCCGGCGCCGGCGCCATCGGCACGCTCGGCAGCCACGACGACTGCGACATCACCTGCGAGTTGACCAGGCCGGCGACGTAGTTCTGACGCGCGATCACCATCTGGCTGGTGACCCAGTTCTGGCCGCCCGGCCAGCCCGCCACGTTGGGCGGATAGAACAGTATCTGGCCCATCTGATTCATCCCGCGCTGTGCCGACGGATCGACGATCTTGAGCCCGAGCGCCTTGTGCGCGCCGATCACGAACTCGGCCGGACTCTTGACGAGCGCGCGATAGGCCCGCTCGCTGAAGAACACGTTACTGCGCAGCAGGGTCGACATCACCGGCGCCAGTTCGAAATCGTTCTTGCGGATCAGCACGGCGACCGCGCCGACCAGCTCCGGCTCGGGATCGTTGTAGACGAAATAGTTGAGCAGGCTGCCTGCGAAGAACGTCGCCGCCTGCGGCTGCTCGTAGATGATGTTGACGATATCGTCGCCGTTGAAGTTCCCGGTCTTGCCGAGGAACGTCTTGGTCCCGTCGTCGTGACGCGAGCCCACGAACCCGGCTTGACCGGTGCGCCGGAAGACCGTCCAACCCGACCAGGCGCGCGCGGATTCGCGCACGTCACTCTCGGTGTAGTGGTCGACGCCGAGGGTGAAGAGCTCCATCAGTTCGCGCGCGTAGTTCTCGTTCGGATGTGACGAGACGTTGAGCGCGTTGTCCAAGTAGAGCAGCATCGCCGGATCCTTGGAGACGCTGCGCGTCAGCTCGCGCAGATTGCCGAGCGCGTTCGAACGGAAGAGCTGGTTCTGCGCGAGCGTCATCGGCGGCGTGACGCCCTTCTGGATGGCCGCGCTCGTGAAGTGGCCGTGCATGTAGAGCGTCATCTTCTCTTGCAGCGGTGCCGGCGAGTTGAGCATACGGTCCAGCCACCAGCCTTGCAGCGAAAGGATCGACTGGCGCTCTTGCATCCGGAGCCCCCGATTGCGCGCGCGCTTCTGATCGTCGGTCATATCGCCCGGCCGCATGCTCCCGAGCTGACCGCGGACGTAGGCGACCGGGTCGAATACGTCGTCGGGCTGCGGCATATTCGCGGTCGATGGGAAGTGGATCATGGACTCGACGGCGCCCGCGACGGGCATCGCCGCCAGCGCACGGATCTCGTCCGGCGAGCCGCCGAAGCCCGCGCGGCGCATCAGGTGGGCGGCCCACCGCTCGTTCCAAGGTCCGCTATAGGGGCGCAGCGCGTCGGCCGCATCGAGCGAACCTGCCGGCCGGTGGATCCCGGCTACATCGACGTTTGCCATACGAGAAGTGTAGCGCAGAACGCGCCCCCCGAAGCGCTTCGGGCCGAAGGTCTAACCGCGGGCTAACCGAACCGCGCACTCGATGGCTCTGCTCGAATCACGCACGGACACGCGCTCCGAAGCGTTCGCCGCCAACGCGCGCCGCATGCGCGATCTCTCCGCCGAACTTCGGCAGCGACTCGAAGCGGTACGCGCCGGCGGCGGCGGCGACGCGACAGCCAAGCATCGCAAGCGCGGCAAGCTGCCGGCTCGCGAGCGCATCGAGCGCTTGGTCGATCCCGGCACCGACTTCCTCGAGTTCTCGGCGCTCGCGGCCGGCGGCATGTATGACGACGCCTCGCCCGCGGCCGGCATCGTGACCGGCATCGGCATCGTCGAAGGCATGCACTGCGTGATCGTCGCGAACGACGCGACCGTCAAGGGCGGCACCTACTATCCGATGACCGTCAAGAAGCATCTGCGCGCCCAAGAGATCGCCGAGCAGAACCATCTGCCGTGCATCTATCTGGTCGACTCGGGCGGCGCGTTCTTGCCGCTGCAAGCCGACGTCTTCCCGGACCGCGACCATTTCGGCCGGATCTTCTA
>Ga0157374_10001531_pt1 | contig 19467 bp, 17 predicted proteins | sample M25metaG_FD_115308 | JGI IMG/M metagenome (GOLD analysis project Ga0157374, IMG submission 115308) | Miscanthus rhizosphere microbial communities from Kellogg Biological Station, Michigan, USA - M2-5 metaG | ecosystem: Host-associated > Plants > Roots > Rhizosphere > Soil | place: USA: Michigan... | reverse complement strand
TCCGTTGGAGTTTTGACGACTACCGGCAATCCGCCCCCAATGCATACCCTGGCCTTGGCTACGCGGACCTACATACTCGCGGCCAAAATGTTGTAGCCGGACTTACGAGCAGCCTGACGCCTAATCTCGTTCATGAAGCTCGGTTTAGTTATAGCCCCAATGGATCGACTTACAGGCCTTCGGCCAAGGAACGAACTTCAATCAGATGGCTGGCATTACCGGCTTCGAAGGTTTGCAGCGGCCTGGGGTCGCGGGGTCATTCCCTGACTTTGCCTGGAGCGGTTACACTTCCATGGCCGGCTCCTCCTTCGATCAGCGGCCGAAGACGCAGAGCTTTAAGGTAATCGAAGGTATAGATAACCTTACTTGGATAAAGGGGCGCCACATTTTGAAATTCGGGGCCGAAATCCGATATTGGCAACCACTCTTCACGGATAGCTCGAATTATCAAGGCGCGTGGAGCTTTTCTGGCATCAATACACAAAACCCGGCCCGTACGGCAGGCACGGGAGATGCGTTCGCGGACTGGATGCTCGGCTTTCCGGTTTCGTCTGCTCGAGCCTACCCGGCCGATTGGTTCGGCGGTGATGCCACCTATTGGCATTTCTTTGTCCAGGATGATTTCAAGGTAAATAATCGGCTGACTCTTAATCTCGGCCTGCGCTACGAGTATTCGCCGTGGATGCGCGGCTATAAGAACCAGTTGGGGACCTTCGATGGTACTCTGGCCAAGCCCATCATTGTGGCAAGCAGCACCAATCAAATCGACCTGACGTCTCAGTTTGCGGCTCCGACGGCATACGCCCTGTTCGGGAACCTGATCCAAACCAGCAGTCAAGCTGGGCTTCCGCTGTCGATCACCGATCCGGACAAGAATCAATGGGCGCCTCGGTTTGGTGTCGCCTGGAGGCCGTTTGGGGAGCACACCGTCCTTCGTGGCGGGTATGGAATCTTCTACGAGATGGAAAATACAGATGGGAGGGTGAACCGAAACAGCCTTCCGTTCCTGCTGAGCGAAACTGTATTCAACACGGCCAACACAATTCCGAACCGGACGCTCGGCAACTTCTTTCTCGGGCAGTCGCTCGGCAGTGCGGGCGTGAACCCAGGCATGAATCCGACCTATACACACCTGCGACGCGGGGCCGATCAACACTGGAACTTCGGCATCCAACAGCAACTCGCTCGCGATACGGTTCTCGAGGTCAACTACGTGGGCAATCACGGCACCCATCTGAACAGCAGCAATCCATCCAACGATCCGAAGCCGGGGTCGGGCGCTATCCAGGGGCGACGTCCTTTCCCGCAGTTCGGAGCCATCAATTACTTTTCACAGGACATGTCGTCCGTTTACCATGCCTTGCAAGTAAAAACAGAGAAGCGCTACGGATCCGGAATCTGGTTCCTGCTTTCTTACACTTATTCAAAGAGCATCAGCGTTGTAGACACACCGGCGGCTGGCGGCGACTTCTATTTCGAGCGCGCGCTTTCGTCCTTCGACATTCCGCAGAATATTGCCTTCAACATGGGGTATGAGCTTCCAGTCGGCAAAGGGAAGCGGTTTCTCGGTAATGCCGGAGCCCTAGCGCAAGGGGTTTTCGGTGGTTGGAGAGTACAGGGAATCGCGATCTTCCGGAGCGGACAGCCATTCACTCCGACGATATCGCGGGATGTAGCTAATACCGGTGTGGGCAATCAGCGCCCGAACATAATCGGAACCCCTGTGATCACTGGAACGCCCACGTGTTGTTGCTACGTATCCACTAACCCGGCTTGCCCAAGTGGCGGCACCAACGTATTCGCACTTCCTGCCGCAAATACATACGGCAACGGCGGAGCTAACATTTTACGTTCGCAATGGCTGCGGAACTTCGATGTATCGGTGTTCAAAGAATTTCCGATTACTGAATCCAGCCTCCTGCAATTTCGCGCCGAGTTCTTTAATGTGACGAATACTCCGACGTTTGGAATACCAAATACGGTGACAGATACATCGGCGGGAGGCATTGTCACCACGTCCGCAAATAATCCAAGACAAGTACAATTTGCTCTCAAACTCAACTTCTGATGCGACTCGTATTATTTCTTCTCTCGTTCTCTCTTCTGGCACAGCAGCCCGTACATGTTCGGGTGAATGCGGCCGAGAAACTCGGTCCGTTCAAATCGAACTGGAATTATTTCGGCTATGACGAGCCGAACTATACGTATGCCCCAAATGGCCGCAAGCTGATTCAAGAGCTTTCGGCGCTCAGCGCGGAACCACCGCAAATCCGGGCCCATTTTCTACTGACAACGGGCGACGGAACTCCGGCTTTCAAGTGGGGGTCTACGAACGCCTACACGGAAGACGCTTCGGGCAAACCAGTGTACGACTGGACCATTGTTGACCGAATCCTCGATACGTACGTGCAGGCCGGGGCTAAACCTCTGATCGAGATCGGATTCATGCCGAAGGCGCTCTCGACACATCCTGATCCGTACATTCCAATCTGGAAACCGGGCGATAAGTTCGATCATTACTATGTCGGCTGGGCGTATCCGCCGAATAACTACGATAAATGGAATGAATTGGTTTATCAGTTGGTCAAGCACGCGGCGGAGAAATACGGCAAGGCGAAGGTCGAAACCTGGAATTGGGAGGTCTGGAACGAGCCGAATGGCGGCTATTGGCATGGGACTCCAGAAGAATATGACAAGCTATATGATTCCACCGCAGCCGGTGTCAAGCGCTCTCTCCCTGCGACTCGGGTAGGAGGCCCCGCAACCACTGGCCCCGCCAGCCCAAAAGCCGCCGCCTTCCTGAAGCAATTCCTGGAGCATTGCTCGCGGACGGGCGCTGCACTGGACTTCATCAGCTACCACGCCAAAGGACGACCGGACGTTTCGGAAGGCCATGTTCGCATGGGAATCTCCAAGGAACTGGAGGATACCGAAGCAGGGTTCAAGATCGTAGAATCGTTCCCCAAGTTCCGCAAATTGCCGATCATTCTGACGGAAGCCGATCCAGAGGGATGTGCCGCCTGCTCTGCTCGAGTGTATCCGCCCAACGCCTATCGCAATGGCACGCTGTATCCGGCGTACGAAGCCGCAGCATTCAACAGCATGCTGCAGCTTGAAGACCGCCACAAGTTGAATCTCCAGGGCATTCTTACATGGGCGTTTGAATTCGAGGATCAGCCATATTTTGACGGCTTCCGGACTCTTGCCACCAATGGAATAAACAAACCAGTGCTGAATTTCTTCCGTATGGCGGGCATGTTGCGCGGCGACCGGATCAAAACACAGAGCGATGGCGCCGTCGGGCTGGACACGATGCTGACGGCGGGCGTTCGCGAGCATCCCACAGTAGATGCCCTGGCGACTCGCTCCAACCGTGGGATTTCAGTAATGGTATGGAATTACCAGGATGAGGATATAGCGGGCCCGGCAGCGACGGTCGACGTGGAGGTGGAAGGCTTGCCGAAAGATACCACGCATCTCCTGGTCCGGCATTATCGGATCGATCAGGATCACAGCAATGCATATACAGTCTGGAAGAATATCGGCTCACCACAGCAACCGAGCGCCGAGCAATATACAAAGCTCGAGGCGGCAGGGCAGTTACAGCTTCTAGATTCGCCACACTGGCTTTCGAGCACGGGCGGCACGGGCAGAGTGCAATTCAGCCTACCCTTGCAGGCGCTTTCGCTGCTGGAATTGAGTTGGTAAACGACTCTTTCCGATGGCGCATTGCAGCGCTCGTTGCTTGCGCCATCACTCTGAGTTATTTCGATCGGCAAACGCTGCCGGTTGCTATCACCGCTATCCACCGCGATATTCCCATCTCGAATACCGGATTTTCCAATCTGCAGGCCGCCTTTCTGATCTCCTACGCGATTCTATACGCGCTAGGCGGCAAATTGATGGACGTGCTGGGAACGCGGCGCGGATTCTTGTTGATCATGCTCTGGTGGTCGTTTGCGTGCGCGAGCCACGGCTGGGCCACCAGTTTTGGCATGTTGATGTTGAGCCGGTTCTTACTTGGGATGGGCGAAGGGGGAGGATTTCCGGCCGCAACGAAAGCCGTCGCCGAATGGTTCCCGGCGAACGAGCGCTCCTTGGCTATGGGCATCATGAACGCCGGTACAGCTCTCGGGGCGGTTATTGCTCCGCCGTTCATCGCCGGAGTACTATCGCGCCCCACCTGGCGGTGGGTATTTCTTCTTGCGGGTGCCGCGGGACTTGCCTGGTCGGTATGGTGGTGGCGCGACTATCGCAACCTCGCAGCCCCCGCCGAACCGGCCGTTACAGCTCAGACTTCCTGGGTTCAGCTGTTCTCGTTTCCTGAGGTATGGGGTCTGGTAGGGGCGAAGTTCCTTAGCGATGCGGCGTGGTATTTCTATTTGTTCTGGGTTCCCAAATACCTATACGACGCACGCGGATTCGACGTAAAAAAAGTGGGGTATTTCGCCTGGATTCCGTATGCGGCGGCCGGTATGGGATGTCTGCTCGGAGGATGGCTTTCGGGATGGCTGATCCGCCGCGGCCACTCGCTGAATTTTTCACGCAAACTCGCGCTAGGTTTGAGCGCAGCCGTCATGCCATCGGTTGCACTGGTAAATTATGTCCCCGTGCAGCTTGCCATTGCGCTGCTCAGCCTCGTTTTCTTTGGGCAACAATCCTGGTCCACGTTAGTGATGGTTTTGCCCACGGATCTCTTCCCACACAGGCTGGTAGGATCCGTGGCGGGTCTGGTCGGATTCGGAGGCCCGATGGGTGGCGTGGCCTTCGGACTGATTGCCGGCCGTCTGCTCGACCACGGTTACGGTTATTCCACCTCGTTCGCCATTGTAAGCACGCTGCACGTCGTCGCTTTTCTTCTGATTCTTGGAACTGTGCGTGCCGCCAAATTTCTTAGAGCTACCGCATGAAAATCACTAAAATTCGAACTCGGGTTGTGGAGTGGAAGGGCAAGACCGTTGCCCCGCAGCCACATTTTTGCACCAACCCGATGGATCTTCTGGACCTTCCGCAAGATTCGATGGCCAGCTTTCGGTTTCATGGCTGGTTGATTGTCGAGGTCTTTACGAATACCGGACATATAGGAATCGGCAATGCCGCGCTGGCACCCCGTCTCGCGAAACAAACCGTCGACCTATATCTCGCGCCGCTGCTTCTGGGCCACAATCCTTTCGACTGCGAATATCTCTGGCAGCACATGTACCGTCAGACGATGGCATTCGGACGCAAAGGCATCACCATGGCTGCCATCAGCGCGCTGGATATTGCGCTGTGGGATTTGATGGGCAAGGCGAGCGGGCAACCCGTATTTCGGCTGCTGGGCGGAAGAACCAAACGCAAAATTCAGGTCTACGCAAGCAAGCTCTACAGCCAGGGGTCCGAGGCGCTCGCAAACGAGGCGAAGAGCTATAAAGAGCAGGGCTATCGCGCCATGAAGATGCGCTTCGGCTGGGGGCCGTTGGATGGCGCGGAAGGAATGCAGAAAAACGTTGCACTCGTTCGCACGATTCGCGAGACGGTCGGCTATGATGTCGATCTGATGTCGGATGCCTACATGGGCTGGACGCTCGACTACGCCCGCCGTATGCTGCCGTTGCTAGCGCCGTTTCAGCTTCGCTGGCTTGAAGAGCCGGTAATTCCGGACGATATCGGCGGTTATGCGGCTCTAAAAGCCCTCGGCATGACGCCTATCGCGGGCGGCGAACACGAATTCACAATTTACGGCTTTCGCCAAATGCTGGAAGCGAAGGCGGTCGACTATATTCAGTTCGACACCAACCGACTCGGCGGAATCACGCAAGCGCGCAAAGTCGCGGCACTCGCTGAAGCATACTCCGTCCCAGTCATTCCACACGCCGGCCAGATGCACAACTTCCATGTGGTCATGGCGAGCTTGAATTCGCCCATGGCGGAATTCTTTCCCGTATTTGATGTCGAAATCGGCAATGAACTTTTTTGGTATATTTTCGACGGCGAGCCGCATGCCCAAAAGGGCTACATCGATTTGCGCGACGACGTACCAGGATTGGGAATTACGATCAAGGAAGATGGGCTCAAGGCCTTCGATGTTATCGAGTAGCGAGCGGTAGAGAGAGTTATTACCTTCTGATGCTCCCAGTATTTGCCCTTAAGGCAGACTTCATTACAATTGGTTACGGTCCTGACGTTGACAGGAGCTCTTATGTCTTCGGGGACTGAGCGTAAAAACGGCTACGGCAGCCTCGGTGTTTCGAGGGCAATCGAGGTGTTGGTTGTCGAAGACCGGCCGCTTTCGCGCTCGGCCTTGAGGCAATTGCTGAGCGAGCACATGCCAACGGATAAGCTCGCCGATGCGAGCGGTCTCGAAAAGGTTCTGCAGCTTTTGACGAAATTCAGGCCGTCGGTGGTTCTGATCAACTACCAGCTCCGTACAAGCAACGCGATCACGGTTGCTAAGACGGTCCAGAAGCAATCGCCGACCAGCGACATTCTCTTCGTGTCGATGCAGGAATCGTGGATCGCGCTGGCCACAGCCATTCAATCCGGGGTGAAGGGCTTTGTGCTCGAGTCCGACCCGCCGGATTGGATCATTGATGCCGTAAATGCGCTGCGGTCCGGGTATGCCTATTTCTCTCCGCCGATCGCGCTGATGTTCGCGAAAGCTTATTCGAGTAATCTGCAAAGTCCCGGGACTACCAATTTATCTTCGCGGGAACTCGAGATACTAACGCACATCGGCCAAGGCGAAAGCAACAAGGAGATGGCACGCAGTCTTAATATCAGCGTCAAAACCGTGGAAGCTCATCGTACCAGGCTCATGAAGAAGTTACATGTGCATTCCACAATTGATTTAGTACGCTGGGCCATTCAGGAGCGGCTGATACCTTCATAGGAATCTTGGAGCGTGACACCATTCTTCTGAACCCGCCCAAAGGGCGCTGCGCCCCTGGCTTACTCGATCAGCTTTTGACGAAGCGCCCAGCGAGCCAATTCCACTGTTGAGCGGACGTGCAGTTTTTTCAAAAGTTTCGCGCGATGAGCTTCGACCGTTTTCACGCTGATGTTGAGATGGAAGGCCATCGTCTTGTTACTCTCGCCACGGCTTAAGTGTTTGAAAATCTCCAACTCGCGGACCGTCAGATCGGAGATGTTCGGCTCCTCTAAAGTTTTGGCATGAGCATAGGCGCAGAGCAGCGCGACTGGCGGCGAGAAGAAGGCATAACCTCCCGACAGGGCTTGGATCGCGGAGATGAGCATTTCGGGCGGGTCCGAATCGAGCAAAAGGCCTCGCACACCACAGCGGATTGCTAATTCGACGGCGGTCCAGGATTCATGCATGGCAGTGAACAGAATCTGGGTCGCCCCAGATTGTCGCCGAATACCTTCGGCGAGCGACAGTACGTTGCTTTTGCGAAATAAGTAGCTTACGACTGCGATCTGCGGCCGAGCCCCGGCCAACCGGAAAGCTTCATCGCGATCGTCGGTGGCCACTACATCACTTCCACAGAAGTGCTGCCGCAACAAACGATTTGCGGCCACTTGCGGAAGCGGCCTATCGTCCACTAGCAATATGCTTGCCGACACTCTTGTCTCCCCAAACACCGTGTGCCGCTACAGCGACTTGCGGCTTTCCTTCTCCTCAGGTCTTTTTCCTGAAACCGAGCCTTCGGGGTCAGACCCTTCTTTTTCTAAAGCGGATTCCAGGGCAAAATCGTAACGTCTTTCATCCATTTATCGTTACTTTCATTGGGTGGGTGGGAGGCTGGCGGGAAGTCTCGCTCGATTCGTGATAAACAATGAAGAGCGTTCCATGATCGCTCTTCCCGATATCGGCGACCTGCTCTTTTTGCTTACGGTGGTCTTTAGCTCGCTGATTGTTCTATTCGAGGCTTTGGAGCGGCGCCGTGAGGCACGACGTGAACAGCTACTTCTCGACGAAATAGAACGGGAGTATCGCGTCTTCCGCCAGTTGGGCCGACTCTGAAGCTACTGCTGCTGCTGTTGCTGCTGCGCGTGCTTCCGCTCGAGTTCCTGATCGCTTTCCAGAAAGCGGGACCACTCTTCATCGGAGGCGAATTCCTGCTCAGGAGGCAACACCGCTTCCGATGGGCTGACCCGGACGCGGACTTGCAACTGTGTCTGAGCGGAGCCTTTCATCAGCCCTATGGTCGGTGGGACGTCCGAGTAGTCCCTGCCAATAGCTGTCCGGATGTGCCGCCCCCCGGCGATCAAATTGTTTGTGGGATCGAAACCTATCCAGCCTAGACCGGGCAGCAGCGCTTCCACCCAGGCATGCGTCGCGCCATCACCAGACCGGTCAGGATGGCTGGCGTCGTGGTGCAAATAGCCGCTGACATAGCGGCACGGTATTTGAATATTGCGCAGCAAGGTGATCATGATATGCGCCAGGTCCTGACACACACCTCGTCGAGCATTCAATGCCACTTCAATCGGGGAATCGACGGAGGTGCTCTCCTTGGTATAAGCGATTTCCGAATATAGATCCGAATTGAGCCGGCGTAACAGGGTCAGGGGATCTCGTTCCGAATTCCTGTCGATGCCCAACTTCCTACCGAATTCCTCGAGCTCCGGCGAAGTGCGGGCGAACGGGCTCGGCATCAACATATCCCAATAGTCATCCTGCTCTATCATGCTGTCGAGCTCCCGCCAGCTCTCCGGATCGAGGGAGTTAGGTAGATCTAGTGGGGGATCGACATCCACAAGTGCATCGGCGATGATCGTGAGCTGATTGTGCCGCTCAGGAATGTCGAAGTGATGAATAATATTGCCTGTGTGATCGTTGTAAGAGAAGATCCGAGCGCGGGGGCTCACTGAGAGCTGAAATGTAAAACAACGCTGCGAGTACTCGCTGCGAGGATGCATCCGGGCCTCCATGGCGCTTTGCCAAACCGGGCGGCTGTAGCGGTATCGCGTGAAGTGCCGAATCGCGTAGAACATCAAACCTCGAATGCGGTTTCGATCGGGTATTCTATGTATGCCTGGTGCATAGCGGCGTGCAAACCGTGGCACTGTTCCACAATGTCTCGCAGAAATGGATGGAAATCCCGCGACATGATATCGCCAATCTGGGCGTAGGCCAACGAGGCGTGAAGGCGACCTCCGATTCGTTCTATTTGCGATGCGGTACGCGTCGATGACAGGCGTGTCAACGTATCTAGCGCGGCCCGCATTCGCTCGATCGAATAGCGAATGGTGTAGGGGAACTCGGGATTCAACAGCAAAAATTCGGCCACTTGTTCTGGCCGCAGATCCGCCGTATACACCTTGCAATACGCCTCAAACGCTGAACAACTCGTGAGCACGCCCACCCAGTCGAGGTCATCGGCTCCTTCCGCCGCCGAGAAAATGGCGTCTAACAGCAATGTCAGGGCAAACGTGCGCTCCATGTACTTGCCCAATTGGATGAACTGCCAGGCTTCGCCCTGATTCATTGTGGAATCGGTTACTCCGACAAATTTGTAAGATCCCTCCCGAACCGCTGTAAATAGCCGCTGGACATCGGAGTCTTCGTCGAGATGCGACGCTCCTTGTGTCACTTCGTGGTAGAGCTGATTCAGGCGTTCCCACATTTCCGAGCTGATTTGTTCGCGGACCTGCGCGGCGTTGTCACGAGCCGAAGTGATGCAAGAAACGATGGAAGAGCTATTGTCCGTATCGGAAAGCAGCATCAAAATGGCCAGTTGCGGTTCGGTTTCGGACGCCTTCGCACCCATGCCGAGGTGTGCAATTATGTTTTCCCAACGCTGGCCGGTGGACACCTTTCCGGGATTCAGCATCAAGCTGAAATTGGCCTCGAGAACGCGTGCACAATGGCTGGCACGCTCGAAGTAGCGGCTCATCCAATACAGACTGTCGGCAACGCGGGAAAGCATCGAGTTAGTTTTGGAGCACCCAGGTGTCTTTCGAACCGCCGCCTTGCGAGGAATTGACAACCAACGATCCCTTACGCAATGCCACACGCGTCAATCCGCCGGGGACGATCGTTACTCTTTCCCCGAACAGAACGTACGGCCGCAGATCCACGTGCCGTGGCTCGACACGGAAGTCGTCGGTAAAGCATGGAGCTGTTGAAAGTGCCAGGGTCGGCTGCGCTATATAGTTTCTCGGCTGCTCCTGAATTCTCGCCCGAAACTCGTCACGCTGCGCGGCGGAACTGTGCGGGCCAATCAACATGCCGTACCCACCCGATTCACCCACCGCTTTCACTACGAATTTATCCAGGTTTGCGCAGACGTGCTGGCGCTGTGTGTCGTTCGTCATCAGAAACGTTTCCACATTGTTCAGAATTGGAGATTCGCCCAGGTAGTACTCAATCATTTTCGGCACATAGGCATAGATTGCTTTATCGTCCGCTACTCCTGTGCCCAAGGCGTTTGCCAAAACTACGTTTCCGGAGCGGTAGGCATTCATTAGCCCCGGCGCGCCTAACGCGGAATCCGGACGAAATGCAAGCGGATCGAGGAAATCATCGTCCACACGACGGTAGATCACATCCACGCGCTGCAACCCCAACGTGGTCCGCATATAGACCACGTTGTCGTGGACTACCAGGTCGCGGCCCTCTACTAGCTCGATGCCCATTTGCCGGGCCAGAAATGCGTGTTCGAAGTAGGCCGAATTGTAGACGCCGGGAGTCAAGAGCACGATCGTCAAGCTGGAGCGGCCCTCGGGCGCGAGTGAGCGCAGTGTCGACAGCAGGGCGTGACTATACTGTTCGATCGGCCGCACGCCGTACTTGCGAAACAGGATCGGAAACGCCTGTTTCATCACTTTACGGCTGGTTAACATGTACGACACGCCGCTCGGCACACGCAGGTTATCTTCGAGAACCGCAAAGCTGCCGTCGGGCAGGCGGATCAGATCGGATCCGCAAACGCTGACATAAACATCGCGCGGAACCTTGACCCCCCGCATCCGACGGCGAAAATGCTTACAGGTATAAATAATCTCGCCGGGGATAAACCCATCTTTCAGAATCTTCCGCTCGTTGTATATGTCTTTAAGAAACAGATTTAGCGCGGTGATTCGCTGTGTCAGCCCGCGCTCGATCGTTTCCCACTCGGCGGCTGGAATAATACGTGGCAGCAGGTCATGCGGAAAAATGCGCTCAGTCCCCTCTTCGCGGCCGTAAACTGTGAACGTGATGCCCTGGTTGAAGAACGATAAATCGGCTTCCTGCTTAGCTCGTCGAAGCTCCTCAGAGGGCAGACTCAGCAGCCGCGAGTAGAGTGAGCGGTAGTGTTGCCGCGGCCGCGCGTTGCCCCGAAACATCTCGTCGTATGCCGCACCAATTTCGTAATCGGAGAATAGAGGCGGGATGCCTTTATCCTCTAGCATTGAAGTCGTCGCCATAGTCCATGTCAGCCTGGGTGACTGTTCGACTTGGAATCGGCCCGGAGATGGATAGCAAAAGTATAGCGCCCTCGCTCGTGATCAGTCAGTCTTTGAAGTTTTCTTGTTACAAGCGGCCTTCCCTAATGTTCTAACTGGCACCTACATGAGGATTCGACTGGGATACGATCTGCGCTTCAATACGTTCGGCCCCGTGCCGGTGGTTGCACTGCTCAACGTGCATCCGTCGCGCGAGAAAGACCTGCTCGAGCCAGACCTGCTTCGCGTGGAACCCGACGTTCCTCTTTCCGGATACATCGATAGCTTCGGGAATCGCTGTACACGCTTTGTGGCGCCCTCCGGCGGTATCCAGCTTTCTAATTCCTTCCTGATACAAGACAGCGGCGAGCCCGACCCCAGGAATTTTTCCGCGCTCCAAGCGCCGGTCGATGAACTGCCTACGGAGACGCTCCGCTATTTGCTCGCCAGCCGCTACTGCGAGACCGATCTTATGGCTAATCTTGCTACGGAGCTATTTGGGAATACCACGCCTGGCTGGGAGCGGGTCGCGACCGTAGTTGCGTGGGTCCACAATCATGTGACGTTCGGTTACGATTTTGCGCGGAATACCAAGACGGCGCTCGAAGTTTACAAAGAGAAGCAAGGCGTTTGCCGGGACTTCCAGCATTTAGCCATCACGTTTTGCCGGTGTCTAAATATTCCAGCGCGCTACGCCACAGGCTACCTCGGCGACATCGGCGTTCCGATTTCGCCGAGTCCGATGGACTTCAGCGCCTGGTTTGAGGCATATCTCGACGGTCGCTGGTGGACGTTTGACGCCCGCCATAATCAGGCGAGAATTGGGCGAGTGCTCATGGCGGTCGGCCGGGACGCAGCCTACGTAGCTCTGACGACGTCTTCAGGCGCAATGCCGCTGCTACAGTTCACCGTCGTGACGGATGAAGTGCGCTGCTGATCAGCTGCTGATCAAATGTAGCCCGCGGATCGCGCGCCGAGGCGGTTCCAATCGCAGCGATAGAAAATCGCATCAGCGCTGAACCAAGCGTCCCTAGAATTCCGGCAGCCACCCGCTTCTTGCGGGATTTACCAGGCAGTAGAGTAACCAGCAAGCTCACGGCAGTAAAAACCGTACCCGCCTGCCACATAAGACCGCTTCGTCCGTGTTTGACGGGCCGGCCGACGCTCGGAACGGTGGAGACACGGCGCTCCATGGCGAACGCCGCCGCCAGCTCCGCCGCTTGTCCAGTGACGCCGAACAATCCGCTGATGCGATGCTCCTGCTCGTTTGCGGCGAGGAGATTGAACACGGAACCGGTGCTGGCCATCGCCGAGAAACCGAAAAGAATTGGCAGCACCTGCCGCGCTTGCTGCCAAACGGGAATGGCGCTGTTGCCGACGAGAACACCTGTGTAGGTCGCAAGAGCCGCGCCGCACACACCTGCAAGGCATGCGACCGGTCGACCTCCCGTTATAAGCGCGCCTGCCGCCCCGGCGCTGGTAGCCGTTAGAATCCAAGCACCCATATTCATGGGCGACGTGGGACGGAATACACGCAGCATATTGAAAAAACGCTCCGGACGTCCAAGGTCCCAGACCAACAGAATCGCGCTGACCGTGCAACCAGTGAAGCCGATCCAGTGACAGCGGCGGATCAATGCGCGTCGGCCGTCCGCATCACCGAGTTGGGCGGCTGCGCCCAGCACGAGCGATGCGCCAGTTAATCCGCCCACGTAATAATACCCGGAAATCATCCACTCCCAGACTGGCGCCTTTAATAGCGGCCGGTCATAATACGTCGTCACTTTTACCTCCGGCGATCACCGCACCGAGGCCGGCCAGGAGCATTCCCGCCGCGGCGGCGGCCATGGATATCCAGGCGGCTTTCACTTTCTTGGTGGGCACTATGGGATCCGGTGGCAGGTTGTAAGCTTCCGGCTTCTCGACCAGCAGGAAGAATGCGTTCAATCCCTCCGTTCCGGGTTGATCTTCCGGGCTGGCGCCGTACAGATATGCGTCTTTCAAGCCTTGCTCGTGCAACTTGTCCACTCGCTGGCGTGCGCGCTCGCGCAACTCGTGCAATTCACCAAATTGGATTGATTCAGTGGGGCATGCTTTGGCGCAAGCGGGTTGAAGATCCTCCCGCAAACGGTCGTAGCACAGCGTGCATTTCCAGGCCCGGCCATCCTCTTCACGCCGGTCGATCACGCCAAACGGGCAGTTGACGATGCAGTAACCGCAGCCATTGCAGATATCCGGTTGCACGAAGACGGAATCGAATTCCGTGCGCACGATGGCGCCGGTGGGACAGCTCTCCAGACAGCCAGCACGCGCGCAATGCTTACAGACGTCGGATGAGAACAGCCAGGAGAACGCCCCCTCATCCTGCTCGCGTAACGCGACAGGGCGCTCGATGAAGGCGACATGACGCCAGGTAGAAGCACCCAACTCCGCAGTGTTGTCATACGACATGCCGGTGAAAGAAAAGCCGTCGTCCGGAAGCTGGTTCCACTGCTTACACGCAACTTCACAGGCTTTGCAACCGATGCACAGCGTGGTGTCGGTAAAGAAGCCTTTGGTCATCTGCGTCGTCGTCCTGGATCAATCATGGCGGTCAGTGCCTTCGACTCTTGAATAGAGACATTGGGGTCGGCCACGAAGCCGATCAGATCGTTCGCCGCATCGCCGCGTACCAAGCCGCAGCTCGACCAATGATATGGCAGGCCGATCTGGTGGACTACACGGCCACGGATGCGCAGAGACGGAATGCGGCGTGTGACCAGGACACGGGCTTCAATCTCGGCGCGAAGGGTACGAATTGTCGCCCAGCCGCCGTTTTTGAGACTGCGCTCCTCAGCGAGTTCCGGCGAGACTTCACAGAACATTTCGGGCTGCAATTCGGAGAGCCAGGAGAGCCAGCGGCTCATGCCACCGGCGGTGTGGTGCTCGGTCAATCGGTAAGTAGTCACGATATATGGAAAGCGCGGATCGCCGTAAGGCTGGTGATAACGGTTATCGGCGCGACGCCACTCGAGGCGCTTTGGATTCGCTTGCTGGCCATACAACGGATTTTGAATGACCGATTCTACCGGCTCATAGTGCGTCGGCAGCGGACCGTCTTTCAAACCCGTAGGCGCGAACAACCAGCCTTTGCCATCCCCCTTCAAAATGAACGGATCGTCGCCCGAGATAGCATCCTTGCCGCGAGCTCCTGGTGGCGCACGATGAGAAGGAGGAAGGTGGGCGATGAAATCAGGAGTATCTGCGCCTGTCCATATTTTCTCGTCTTCATCCCACCAGACCAGGCGCTTTGCCTCGGACCAAGGCTTGCCGTTCGGATCGGCGGAGGCGCGGTTGTAGAGCACTCTTCGATTACTGGGCCAGGCCCAACCCCACTCAAGAGCGGTATGACTTTGCTCCCAATGTGGTTTGCGGCGCGCAGTCTGATTGATTTCGTCTTTGTAGCAGCCCGAGTAGATCCAGCAGCCGCAGGCCGTAGAGCCGTCGTCCTTCAAGGCCGTATAGCCTTCTACGGCTTTGTTGTCGCCGACGGTGTAGCCGTTCACCTCTTTCAGAACGGCTTCAGCGAGCGGTTCCTGATAGTTCCAAGTCAAATCACGAAGCGCAAAGTTGCACGGTTGGTCATATTCGTCCTGATACAAATCCTTCAGGATTTGTCCTAACTCAAATATAAAATCGAGTTCGCTGCGCGCAGCGCCGGGCGGTTCGAGCGCCTTATAGTGCCACTGGAGTAAGCGCTGCGTATTGGTGAAAGTGCCATCCTTTTCTGTATGGGTGGCGGCCGGGAAGAAGAAGACCTCAGTCGCAATGTCTTCAGGAGATTCCCGCCAGAAATCGGCCGTCTCGATCACTTGGAAATCGCGGACGACGAGCCAATCAAGGGCCCGCAGCCCCTTGCGTTGGAGCGCCCCATTCATGGAGCCTACGACCGGGTTCTCGCCCATGACGAAATAGCCTTTCACTTTGCCGTCGGCCATGTCGGCGACAGTAGTCATGTGAGAATGATCGCCAGTCAGCAACGGCAGGTAGTGGTAGCACCAGTCGTTGTCCTGAACGGCCGCCGCGCCGAACCAGGCTTTCATCAGAGAAACAAAATATTTCGAAAACTCTCCCCACCAGCCTGAAGGCAACTGGTAGCGGCCAATGTACTGAGCGAGGGACTCGTCCGTCGCCGCCTTCGGCATGGGCAGATATCCGGGCAGCAAATCGTAGAGCGTCGGAATATCGGTAGATCCCTGTATGGAAGCGTGACCCCGCAAAGCGAGAATGCCACCACCCGGACGGCCCATGTTGCCGAGCAGTAATTGAATAATGCAAGCGGTGCGGATGTACTGGACACCAACGGTATGCTGCGTCCAGCCCACCGCATAACAGAACGCGGCGGTCTTGTCGCGGCCGGAACTGTTGCATAGCGTCTCAGCTACTTTGAAAAACAACTTGGACGGAATGCCGCATGCCTCTTCGACCATCTCGGGTGTATAGCGAGCGTAATGACGTCTCAAGATCTGGAAGACGCAGCGTGGGTCCTGGAGCGTAGGATCTTTTTTCCCTTCATAAGCCCAAGTTTCGGGGCCGCTGAACAGACCATCGAGATCTTCCGTATCACGGAACTCCTCGTTGATCACGGCAGAGGCGTTGGTGTAATGAACGACGTAGTCTCTGAAGTAGCGTTCGTTTTCGAGGATGTAACGAACGATTGCACCGAGAAACACGATGTCGGAGCCGGGCCGAATGGGCACGTGAACGTTCGAGACCGCGCTGGTTCTAGTAAAGCGCGGGTCGACGTGGATGATAGTCGCACCGCGCTCGCGGGCCCGCATAACCCAGCGAAAAGCCACCGGATGGCACTCGGCCATATTAGAGCCCTCAATGACGATGCAATCGGAGTTCACCAAGTCGCCTGGAAACGTGGTTGCGCCGCCTCGGCCAAACGAGGTCCCCAAACTGGGGACCGTGGCGGAATGTCAAATACGGGCCTGATTTTCTATCTGAACAATACCGAGAGCGGTGAAGAGTTTTTTGATGAGATAGTTCTCTTCATTATCGAGAGTGGCTCCGCCCAGGTGGGCGATACCAAGCGTGCGATGCAATTGAGAGTCCCAGGTTTCATCGCGAGTCTGTTTTACCCGCGACGCAACCATGCGCATGGCAATGGGAAGCGGAATGGTCTCCCATTCGGTCCCGTGCGGCCGGCGATAATGCGCTTCATGCACCCGATGTGAGCCCGTAACGAGCTGGTATGTCGCCGCGCCTTTCGGACACAGGCAACCATTTGAAACAGGCGAAGCGGGATCGCCTTCGATATCGATGATCTTGTCGTCTTTCACATAGACAAGCTGGCCACAGCCGACGGCGCAATACGGACATATGGACCCAACGACTTTGTCCGCATGCTTGATACGAGGCTCGAGTGCCTTCGTCCGATCGCTGGCGCCCGCCGGCCAGACTGGAATGAGACTATTTCTGGAGGACATCGATTGAGTAGACGCTCCCTTCTCATAAAGTAGTTCATGTGATAACTCGTACTCTGCTGGCATGGGCGTTCGCCGGTGTGGCGTTTGCGGCGCAACAGCCGGATGTCAAGACGATCATTCAAAAGTCGGTGGCCGCGAACGAGCGGAACTTTGAGGCCGCGCCGCAGTTCAACTACAAAGAAAAAGATAAGGTTGGCAAGGAGATCAAGACTTACCAGGTGACCATGATCGACGGATCGCCGTACCAGCGCCTGTTGGCGAATGACGGTGAGCCGCTCTCGAAAGAGCAGGCGGAAGAAGAGCTGAAGAAAGAACAACAAACCATCGCGGAGCGGAAAGCACAGAATCCGCAGCAGCGGCGAGATCGCATTGCCGACTACGAGAAGGATCGCAAGCGCGACCACGAGATGATGAGCCAATTATCGGAGGCTTTTGACTTCCAGTTGCTAGGTAAGAAGAAGATCAAGGCATTTGCTGTTTGGGTGTTGAAAGCGACACCGCGGGCCGGCTACAAGCCGCCCAACATGGAAACCCACGTTTTGACCGGCATGGAAGGCGAACTGTGGATTGATCAGAAAACCTACCAGTGGGTGAGAGTGACGGCGAGGGTCATTCGGCCAGTTTCGATAGAAGGGTTCCTGGCACAGGTGGAACCGGGCACGCGGTTTGAGATAGAGAAGGCACCCGTGCCTGGCGGAACATGGCAGATCAGCCACTTTTCGATGCACTCGAATGCGAAGGTACTATTTCTTGTGAACCACGCTTCGCAAGAGGAGGACTGGTTCTCGGACTATGAGAAATCGAAACCCTAGTGGCGCAACGCTTACAATGGCCTCGTGAAAATCGGAATCATCGGATTAGGGTTCATGGGCGCCACGCACCTGGGCGCCTTCTGGAAAATGGAAGGCGTTACTGTGGCCGCGGTATGCACTGAGAATCCAGCGGCACTCACCGGGGATCTGAGCAAGACAGGCGGCAATTTAGGGCGACAGGGCGGCGTCTACGACTTTTCTCGGGTGACGAAGTACCGACGTTGGGAAGATCTGGTCAAAGATCAGACAATCGACGCCGTCGACATTTGCCTGCCAACGGACTTGCATGAGCCAGTAACCATGGCGGCGCTCGCCGCGGGGAAGCATGTGTTGTGCGAGAAGCCGATGGCGCTGACGGCAGACGATTGCGCACGCATGATCGACGAGTCGGAGAAGCAGCGGCGGGTGCTTATGATCGGGCAGGTGCTGCGATTCTGGCCGGCCTACCAATATCTACAGCAGTTCGGCAAGGGTAACGAGTTCGGAGCGCTGCGCGCGGCGACATTCGTGCGCCAGTGCGGAGTACCGACGTGGAGCCGCTGGCTACCAGTGGACGCGCGAAGCGGCGGTGCGCTTCTCGATCTGCTGGTGCATGATATCGACCAGGCGTTGCTGCTCTGCGGGATGCCTGAGCGGGTGGCGGCAAAAAAGCTCGGCGACTTGGACGGTGTGTCGGCTACGCTGATTTATCCTGGCGGCCCGGAAGTTCGAATACAGGGCGGCTGGTTCGCGCCGGATACGCCGTTTTCGATGTCGTTCCAGGCCAGGACTGAACGCGCCGAGCTGGAGTTGACGGCCAATGGACTGGTACGTAACGACGCGGCAGGTAGGCGAACGACCATCGAGACAACCGGCGACGGCTATGAGGTAGAAGTCAGTTACTTCGTGGAATGTTGCAAAACCGGAGGGCAGCCTGAATTGTGTCCGCCGCGCGCATCGGCACAAGCGGTAAAAGTAGCATTGCTGCTGAAACAAGCAAGAGAAACGGAGGAGCAGGTCAAATGCAGGGATTAGAAGATCTGGAAATTGGATTGATGTTTTGGGCACGTCTGGATGCGACCGAGACTTTGCGGCGAGTCAAGAGCTTTGGCTTGCGTGCCGGTCAACTGGGATTTCCCGGTGATCTGCCGCTGGAAGGTGCGGCCGACCGCTGGGACGAGGCGCTGACCGCGGAGCATTTCACAGCGGTGGCGGCCGTGTGCAGTTACGTGGGCGAGGAATACGCGGATATTCCGGCCGTGCAGACGACCGTGGGCCTGGTGCCGCCCAAGACACGCGCCGAGCGCGTTGCGAGAACTAAAGCGGTCTCGGACGTGGCGCGCAATTTGGGCCTCGAGAGCGTGGCCTGCCATATCGGGTTCGTGCCCGAAGACCCGCAGGAAGCGCTCTATGCCGAAATTCGTGATGTAGCGCGCGATCTCTGTGACCATTGCGGCAAAAACGGCCAATCGTTCACGCTCGAAACGGGACAAGAGCCGGCGCAAGTGCTCCTGCGATTCATCGAGGATGTGGACCGGCCCAATTTGAGAATTAACTTCGATCCGGCCAATATGATCCTTTACGGCACGGGAGACCCAATCGAAGCGCTGGACGTGTTGGCGAAGCGAGTACTGTCCGTCCATTGTAAAGACGGAGATTGGCCGCCGCGAGACGAGCCGCTCGCTCTTGGTAAGGAGCAGCCGCTCGGCGACGGCAATGTGGATTTCCCGGGATTCCTCGCGAAGCTGAAAGAGATCGGCTATCGAGGCGTATTAACAATCGAACGCGAGGGCGTGGACGAACAGCGCCAGGCGGCGGACATTCGAAAGGGC
>Ga0157374_10001530_pt1 | contig 19470 bp, 18 predicted proteins | sample M25metaG_FD_115308 | JGI IMG/M metagenome (GOLD analysis project Ga0157374, IMG submission 115308) | Miscanthus rhizosphere microbial communities from Kellogg Biological Station, Michigan, USA - M2-5 metaG | ecosystem: Host-associated > Plants > Roots > Rhizosphere > Soil | place: USA: Michigan... | reverse complement strand
TTTCTGGCCGTGAGGCTTGGTCCGCATACCGTACTGCTCCTGTAATCTCTTCTCTCATCATATTTTACAGGAAATATACCTCGACATCCCGGAAATTGAATCCTACTTATGCAGAGGTCCCATTGGTGGAATCGTCGTAAATAGAGCGTTTAAGACGTTGATTTTACGCTTCTAGAACTTCAATCCATACTAAAACGAGCTGCTTATCCATGATTCAGGATAGGCAGCTCTTGTTTTGGGAAGCCTAGTCAGTCGATCGTCTTCGGAACTCTGTGCGCCAAAACGATCTGCTGGCAAGGCATTGGGATGTGTGGTGGAGATAAAATCCAGTGAGTGCGATCGGTTTGCCATCATTGTGCTGTGCTGGCAGAAGGGGTATGACATGCTGTAAGCGCTGATGCCTCTTTGCAAAACGGGATCCATCCCTTATAATACGCATATACATTAACTGATGCATATGCGTTGCATTGGACTTGCAGCATCCGACAATCGGTTTGGATGTCTTTGGGCCAGCATAGGCCAAAGGATAGAGAGTTTTGAGTTATCAACTGTGTAGATGGTACGATCCATACCCGCGCTTGGCCTTTGCGCTCAAGTTGCTGTATCTGTCTCCCAGCTATGTGCAAACGAATGTAGCGCGGGAGCTGATGCGGTTTATGGAAGAGCAATGGGGCATGGCCCAGGTGCGTAAAGTCTTAAAAGAATTGCGCACCACGCCGACGAAAGGTAATCGCTGGTATGACGAGGATCATGAAACGGCTGAGACGGTTGAGCTGATGAAAAATAGTCCGGAGTACGTAAAAAGCCGCGTGGCCGATACGCTGCTAGAGATCTTAATGGCGCAATCCGCATAGCTCCAATGCTTGATCCGATCTAGGTTACGGCGCTTAATATTGCTTAAAGCCTTGATTGACATGGGTTTGAAGGCTTTAATTGTAAAATTTTCTTTATGCTTGCTTATTTTTGCATGACAGTAGACCGTCAGGCCGTATAGAATTGCGTAAACTCTAACTCTCTATCCTTTGTGCCTATGCAGGTCCATGACTTGCACAGGCTTTTTTTTGTTTTGGCCTGAACTTGGTTTATCCATTCTTTCAGTTTTAGGAGATGAGACGCCCCCTATAACAATTTAGAGGCCGTCATCGGCTCAAGCTGCTAAATCGTTACTGCTCTTTTGCCCTTGCCTTTCATGCAATGGCTGGATGATGAATGTATCAAAGAAGGGCAAGCATGACAACTAGTGCCAAGGGACAGCTATCAACCATCCTTAAAATTAGGGTGAGGGAATCAGGTTGAGGACTACGATTTCAGGCGGAGTTAAAAATCGAATCGGAATAATGGAAATCCCGATTCCACTTGTTACAAAAAGCTGATGGCCATTTTCGTTAAAATAACCGTAAGCATATTTCTTATGTTGAATGGGTACAATAGGACGTCCAATAAATGGAATATAAACTTGTCCACCGTGGGTATGACCCGCTAAGGTTAAGGCCACTTGTTGAGGGACTGATGGGAAGACATCCGGAGAGTGCGCCAATAATACGATAGGCGCTTGATTGTTCGTTTTTGCCAGCATTGCCGCTATATCATACGGCTTGTTCGGAGCCATATCATCTAACCCTGCCACCCAGAGTTTGGTAGAGCCGGAATGGATATAGACAGACTGATCCCGTAAAAGGCGAATATGGGTTTTATTGAGCAGGCGAATCATTTCGGGGCCATTCCACCACCAGTCATGATTCCCCAGGACTGCATAGGAGCCGAGTGGCGCATGGATTCGAGCCATTGCCTCAACGGTATCCGCTGGATTGACCATAAGCCATTGCGTAAGATGCAGACTTCTCAGCAAATGGTGCTCATAGGCGTAATCGCCGACAAAGAAAACAATGTCGGGCTTTTGGGCCTGCGCTTGTTCCATGGCCCATTGAATGCGTTTGGCTGGCCAAAAAGGCTTCATGGGCTGAGGATCACCAATGAGGACTGCCCTAATAGGGTGGTTTAAACCCCTGATAGGAATAGTCACAGCCTTGATAGTTAGACTGGTTGGCTCAATCCAAAACGCATAGAAGGCCAATACGAAAACCAGCAGCAAACCAATCGTTAAAAAAATCGCTTTGCTGGAGCGAAAGACCATTCTAGCTTTTTGGTTTTAAGGTTGGGAAAGCAATCACATCGCGGATGTTGGGCGAGTTGGTCAGGATCATGATCAGGCGATCGATGCCGATGCCTAAGCCACCAGCGGGAGGCATGCCGTATTCCAGGGCGGTAATGTAATCCTCGTCCATCTGATGCGCTTCGTCATTGCCATGATCGCGCTGGGTCATCTGGGCCTCAAAGCGTTGACGCTGATCCAGCGGATCGCTGAGCTCAGAAAATGCGTTGGCGATTTCCCAACCGTAAACACGGGTTTCAAATCGTTCCACCAAGCGAGGATTATCCCGATGCGCTTTGGCCAGCGGGGAAATTTCGCGGGGGTAATCGGTGATGTGGATGGGCTGAATCAGCTTGTGTTCTACTTTTTCCTCAAACACTTTTTCCAGCGCGTAACCCCAGGTGTCGTACTCTTCTACAAACACATTCAGCTTTTTGGCGGCAGCGCGAGCTTCTTCGTCCGTTTCAATGGTCGCGAAATCTACGCCGGTTTCTTCTTTCACGCATTCAATCATGGACTTGCGCGGCCAAGGGCCGGATAGATCAATGTCGGTGCCCTGGAAGTTGATTTGAGTGGTTCCCAGCACCTTTTGCGCCACGGTGATGACAATTTCCTCGGTCAGGCTCATCATGTCGTTGTAGTCGGCGTACGCCTGGTACAGCTCCATCATGGTGAATTCCGGGTTGTGCTTGGGGGAAATGCCCTCGTTGCGGAAGTTTCGGTTCAGTTCAAACACTTTTTCCGAGATTCCGCCCACAATGAGCCGCTTTAAGAACAACTCCGGGGCGATCCGCAGGAACATATCGATATCCAGCGTGTTGTGATGGGTAATAAACGGCTTTGCTGCTGCTCCTCCGGCAATGGTTTGCAGCATGGGAGTTTCCACTTCCAAAAAGCCTTTATCCAGCAACAGCTTACGGATTTCCGAAACAATCTGGCTCCGTTGGACTAAAGTCGTCCGGCTTTCGGGATTCATGATCAAATCCAGGTAGCGTTGTCGATAGCGGGTTTCCACATCGGTCAGCCCGTGATATTTTTCTGGCAGAGGGAGCAGGGATTTGCCGAGTATTTGAATCTCGATGCTTTTAACGGAAAGCTCTCCCCTGGGAGTGCGCCGAATCGTCCCTTTAGCGCCGATGAGATCCCCGATATCCACCAATTTTAGGGCTTCCATCATTTCCGGGGATAAATTTTCCTTATGGCTGAACACCTGGAGCTTGCCGCTGGGATCCTGCAAGTCGATAAACATGCCGCTATTGCGCAGGGCCATTACCCGCCCGGCCACAGAAACCACATCTTCAGTTTCTACGCCGTTTTCCAAGCCTTCGTATTTTGCCTGTAACTCAGCGTTGCTATGGCTCTTTTCAAAATGATAGGGGTAGGGGTTATGCCCCAGCTTTTGCCAGGCATCCAGTTTATCGATGCGCGCTTGGCGAATTTGGGCGGCGTGTTCGGTGGTGTGTTGAGTGTTTTCGGGGGTAGTAACCGCAGAAGGGTTGGCAGGCTTTTGGGTCATGGAATCAATCTCTTTAGGGCATTCTTTGGAGACTATATAATATACGAGATTATGATTCTAGGGCGAGTTAACAATTGCATCTGCGTTGTTGAGAGTGGCTCTCCTTCAGTTACGGACTTTTGGTCCGCGCCTTCAGTCGAGACACTCTGCGCCTAGCATCTGCAAATTGTTAACACACCCTAGGGTATGGAAATTATGACAAAACCAATCCTGCGCGACAATGACATCGATCTCAGCCCGCTGCTAAGCTGGAATGTGGTCATTTTGGGATACGGGAACCAGGGGCGGCCCCAAGCCTTGAACTTAAGGGATTCCGGGATTACTGTGAAGATCGGGGCTCGCCCCGAGAGTCATAAGCGGGATCAGGCTTTATCGGATGGCTTTGACGTCCTTTCCATCCCGGCTGCGCTATCCTGGGGCGATGTGGTCATGCTGCTGCTGCCGGATGAGGTAATGGCGGATGTCTATGAGAAAGCCCTGGCTCCCCATCTTCGCGCCGGACAATATTTGGGTTTTGGCCATGGTTTGGCGATCCATGCCGGTTGGATTCAACCCAGTCAAGATTTAAACGTGTTTCTGGTGGCCCCCAAGGCCCAGGGGCGAGGCGTTCGTAATAAATACCTGATGGGAACGGGGGTTCCCGGCTTGTTTGCCGTTCATCAGGACCCTAGCGGTGACACGCAGGCGGTGGCCTTAGCCTATGCCAAAGCCATCGGCTCGGGTCGAGTCGGGGTTATGCCGACCACGTTCGCGGAAGAAACAGTTTGCGATCTGTTCTCCGAGCAAGCGGTGTTATGCGGCGGTTTGACTTCCTTGATTAAAACGGCCTTTGAAACCTTGGTGGAAGCGGGCTTTTCTCACGAAGTGGCTTATTTTGAGTGTCTGTACGAGGTGAAACTGATTGCCGATCTTCTGCATGAGAAGGGCATCAACGGCATGCGCCAGGCCATCAGTTCCACGGCGCTGTATGGAGATATCAGCCGGGGTGAGCGGGTCATTGATGGCCATGTACGGGAAAACATGCGGCGCGTATTGGCGGATATTGTCAGTGGCCGATTCAGTGATGCCATGCGGCAGGAGTTCGCTCAAGGTAAGCCGGAGATCCATCAGGCTTTGCTCAGAGATGAACACCACCTGATTGAGAGAACCCACCGCGATTTGCATGAACGCCTAAAGTTCTAAGGTTATCCAAAACTCTGTCTGAAGTTTTCTTGTCCTTCTTCTATAAGGGAGGAGGCTTCAGTTTGGGCGTACTACTTTTAAAGTGGAATGTCATGCTTTGGTCTGTGGGGAAAGTAAGTATTTATATATTGCTTAGCAATAAAAGAGGCTGAAAGCTAAAACACAGTGGATATATTTCCTTTTGTTAAGGTGCATGAATTTGGTAGCAACTTTTTGAAATGTGGGGCTTTTATATCCTCAAGTGTTCATCACCATTTTTGTGAATCCATTTTTTGCCCCTCGTCACCTTGAATTATCGAAAACAGGTTTATATTTTGTGAGTTCCGGGAATATATCAGAGGAGATCATATCCATGGCCCCAGCGGAGATCCTTGAAAGGAAAAGTCTGTCTATGAAACAGGCGAAGAATGACGAACAAGTGCTCCAGATTATGGAACGCATCGAAAAGCTGAGTCAGCGTCCGGAAGACCCAGGTATGGCCTATCGCAACCTGGAAACCATCAATGCGTTGATGAATGCCCTGAAAGAGCGTTTGATTTCTGAAGCAAAACTGAGCTAACCAGTTTTAGAACGCAGCTATGCCGACATCGCAGCTTGCGATGGATAGTCGTTGCTCTGGATAGGAAACAGCAGACAGGACTCATTGATGACATGGGATCCTAAACTCGCTACGGGTTGTTGTCTGTTCCATTCGCGCTATGCAGAGTTATGAATCCTGCCAGAGTAATCAAAAGCCCCGCTATGTTTTATAGCGGGGCTTTTTGGGTGAGATGGGATTATCTTAGACTAGGCTGGCACCAATGTTTTGAGAGAAGTGACCAATTCCTGCACCGCATCGGCGGATTTACGGAGTTGTTGCTTTTCAGCGTCGGTCAGCTTGATTTCAATGACCTGTTCAATGCCGTTTTTGCCCAGTTTGACCGGAACTCCGACATAAAGACCTTGAATGCCGTACTCGCCCTTCAGGTAAACCGCGCAAGGCAGAATCTTTTTCTTGTCTTTCACGATGGATTCGATCATTTCCAATACGGAAGCGCTCGGTGCGTAGAAGGCGGAACCTGTCTTCAGATAGCTTACGATTTCAGCGCCACCGTTACGGGCACGATCGACGATCTTGGTAATGGTTGCTTCATCCAGCAAATCGGCTAATGGAATACCTGCAATGGTAGTGTATCGCGGCAGCGGAACCATGGTGTCGCCGTGGCCGCCCAGGACGAAGCCTTGAATATCTTCCACGGAAACGTCCAACGCTTCGGCAATGAAACTCTTGTAACGGGCGGAATCCAGAACGCCAGCCATGCCGAATACGCGCTCGCTGGGGAAGCCGGTAGCCTGTAATGCCACATGGCACATGGCATCCAAAGGGTTGGAAACGAGAATCACCATGGACTTTGGGGCGAATTTTTTGATGTTATTGCATACATCGGTCACGATTTTGGTATTGGTGGCCAGCAAATCATCGCGGCTCATGCCGGGCTTACGGGCAATACCTGCCGTCACGACTACAATGTCGGAGTCTTGAATGACTTCGTAGGTATTACTTCCCAGAACGCGGGTATCATAACCGTACACGGGGGCAGATTCCTGAATGTCCAATGCTTTCCCTTGGGGAATGCCTTCCAGGATATCGACTACGGCAACGTACTTGGACAATTCGGCCTCGGCCAGACGTTGCACTAAGGTTGCGCCCACGTTCCCGGCGCCAATAACGGAAATTTTATGTAGCATGCGGATTCGCTCCTTTCACTTGATTGGCCTCTATGGGCTGTATGCTAACACAACCGCGCTTTCCACTGTATGGTTTTTTCGATATAACAAGGAGGATAGAGGAACGGCTCCCGTATAGCGCTATCGATACATACGTTCTGTATCTCCAAAGGAAAAACGCTATGCTCAGTGAGTTTTCTCGTCTCTAATCATTGATGGAGAGGATTTGCGCTTGATGACCCAGACTTCAGTTCAGGTAGAAGTTAATCCGGAAACCCTGTTGCAAACCTTTCTGGATATGGTGCGGATTGACAGTCCTAGTGGTGAAGAAGACGCGATGCGGGACTATTTGATTGCCCGCGTCTCGGACAAAGGCTTGAAGTACCAGGTGGATGACGGGGGCAACCTGATTGTGGAAGTGCCTGGGCATCAGGCGATGCACGACAGTGTGCTGGTGCTTTCGGGGCATATGGATGTGGTGCCGCCTTGCCATAACATTCAGCCGGTGGTGGAGCAGATCAATGGCGATCGACTGATTAGTTCCGACAACACCACCGTTTTAGGCGCGGATGACAAGTCCGGTTTGGCTCCCATTCTGGAGGCGGTCTTTTTCTCTCTGGAGAACCAGTTGCCACGGCCGAACATCCGCTTGATTTTTACCACGCGCGAAGAAACCGCGCTGGCGGGAGCCAAAGAATTGCAGGACGAGAGTCTGAAAGCCAATTTCGCTGTAACATTTGATCATACGGGTAAGCAAGGCGTGATTATTAACCAGGCGCCATCCTATATAGAGTTTGAAATTGAGTGCCGTGGCAAGAGTGTCCATGCGGGTATTATGCCGGAGCAAGGCGTTAACGCCATCGTGTTTGCCTCTAAGGTGATTGAGAAGCTGCACCTGGGTCGCCTGGATGAGTTCACTACCTGCAATATCGGCTTCCTCACCGGGGGAAAAGCCACCAATATCGTGCCGGATCTGGCGGTGGTGCGCGGTGAGTTGCGTGGCCATCAGCCGGAAACATTGCAAAAGGAGTTGGCATATATTGAGCAGACCTTGGCCGAGGTTTCGCAGTCGATTCCTGGCACCGGCTATGATTTTAAGCACCATACCCTTTTTGAGGCGTACCGCTTGGATGAAACCCATCCCGGTGTGGTGAATGTGCAGACAGCCGCTAAAAAGACCGGCTTGGAGCCTACCTTTTTCCGCACGAACGGGGGGAGCGACAACAATATATTTGTAAAGCGCGGTTTGCCCGGTGTGGTGCTGAGCGCGGGCTATATGGAGCCTCATTCGCTGAAGGAGCGGGTGAAGCTGAGCGAGATGCTGCTGTGTACCCGGTTTTTATTGAACATGTTGGAAACTTTCGCCCATGACAAATTCTAATTCAATCGATCCTGGTTTAAGTCAAACGAATTCAAGCCAAAAGGCTGACCCCACTCAAAGCCATTTTGAAGAGAAAACGTTGGAGTCCAATGTGATTTTTCAGGGCTCGGTAGCCACTTTGCGCGTAGATACCGCCTTACATCCCAGCGGGGCGCATGTGCGCCGGGAGGTGGTGGAGCATCCCGGTGGCGTGGTGGTTTGCCCCATTCTAGATGACGGGCGTATCGTCTTTGTGGAGCAGTGGCGTTACCCCTTAAAGCGCACCCTGCTGGAACTGCCCGCTGGTAAGTTGGATTGGCATGAGGGCGTCCCGGAAGATCCTGCCCTGGCGATCCGCCGAGAGTTATGGGAAGAGACCGGTTATGAGGCCCATCAATGGGAAGAGCTAACCACGATTTATACCGCGCCGGGCTTTTGCAACGAGAAGTTATGGCTTTACAAAGCCACGCAGCTCTATAACGGGAATAAAACCCATCAGCCCAGCGAGCATGAATGGCTGGACGTCATCCTATTGACCCCGGAAGAGGCCATTGCCAAGGTTTGCAACCGGGAAATCGTGGATGCCAAAACCGTGACACTCTTGTGTCTGTGTTTTTCCGGACTTTTTCCGACTTACCGTTGAAGCCAGCGGTGATTCTATGCGTGACTGAGGGTCACACCATATTGCTAGCATCCTGCTTGTTTTGATGGTCTTGTTTGCCTTTAAAGCCGCTGTAGCACCCTTCGGCGAATCGATATAAGCCGCCTAGCGTCATCGTTATGGGGATTAAAACACCGCTCAGGACATGTAAAAACAGGAAGAATACTCCGGCTGCGACACTACCCGCAACAAAATCGATTCCCATACGTTTTAGACCCTGCTTGGAGAATACGGCCTCCTTGAATCCTTGCTTCACTGCATCTCCACATTTGCGCATAAAAGAGCGTTTATTCTCCTCGGTCTTATCGGTGGCGTCTGAATCACCGCTAAAATGTACAGAATCTTTCGCTTGAATGGATTGAGGGGCGACAGTCCGCTGTGTTCCACTGAATGTTGGACGTTTGGCTTGAGCGCTGGCAAATTGGGGGCCAATGCCTTGGAAAGATGTGGTTTGCATAGGATTTTCCTTTGATTATTGATGCGAATTTCTGGCTTGCGCGATTTCTACAGTCTGCGAAAGAGTAGAGATAATTTTTACCGAAGTTTGCCCAGTGATGGGGCTTGACGATACTGACTTAAAATTAGGGTTACGGCTAAATTCAGAACAGGCTTATTCCATCAGACGTTCATATTGATATAGAAAAGTTGATTCAGCTTGCTTACCAAAACTAAAAACCAAGGTGTCAAATTTTGTGCTAGTGAATGACGCAGGATGAGCGTAAACACATGTAACCGCAAAACTTTGAAATGACAACCAATCCTTTTCACGAATGCGCATTAAACCATCTGTCATGCTGTAGTATTCACTGCAATTCAAGTCTACCGCTTTTAATTCGGGGGCCGCTTCGTTTAAGATCATAGAACCAGTGCATTCAATCGCGGGATGCAGAGAAAGAAGTTATTCTTCGGGAGGGATTGTCTTATGTCTCTATCATCCGAGCCCAGAGGGGCATCATCGGTGGCTGCTCCAGTCAATCTGGCCGAGCGCCTGTTTGTGGCGTTGGATTATCCGGATGCGTCTGGCGCATTGGCGTTGGCGGAAAAGTTGGCTCCCTTGGGCGTGAGTTACAAAGTCGGGATGCAGCTGTTCTATGCGGAAGGCATGAATTTGGTTCATCGGTTGCAAACATATGGCAGGACGGTATTCGTCGATCTCAAGTTGCACGATATTCCCAATACCGTGGCTGGGGCGGTGGATGCTTTGGTGCGTCAGCATGTGGATTTTCTGAATGTGCATGCGCAAGGCGGACCGGAAATGATGGCGGCAGCCGTGGAAGCCGCCCAAAAGGCATCCCAGGCGGTGGGGCGTCCGATGCCGAAGTTGATTGCCGTGACTTACTTAACCAGTTTATCGGAGCGGCACTTGCGGGAGTTTCATTTTGTGGAAAGCGCCTCTGTCAGTGAGTATGTGCAGCATTTGGCTATGCAGGCCAAGCGCTGTGGATTGCATGGCGTAGTCTGTTCCGCTCAGGAGGCGCCCATGATTCGAGAGGTCTGTGGACCGGACTTCCTGCTGGTAACGCCGGGAATTCGTCCTGGTGGCGTGAGCGAGCAGGATCAGGCACGAGTGATTACACCGGCGCAGGCGCTTAAAAATGGGTCGGACTATCTGGTGGTGGGGCGGCCCATCACGGGAGCTAGCGATTCTGTGGCTGCAACCCAGGCCATTCTGGATGAAATGCGCGGGGCGTTGGCATGAGTTCAAAGCCTCCGGGAGCTGAAACACGGATTCAACTGGTTTACCCTAAAGTCGGTCAAGAGATTTATGAGGACAGTACCTTTTTAATGGGGCAGGTTTTGGCTTGCCCAACCGGTGCCTATCTGGAGGTGGATGCGGTGCTACAGGAAAAACCTGCCGCTACTCGGGTATCTCTCTCCCCTCAAGGGTTTTTTGCCTGGAAGATTCCGATTCATTCCGGTATGAATCCCGTAGCGCTTTCGGTGCGGCTTAATAGCGCTAGCCCGCCTATTGCTCAGGAATTGCTGGCTCTACATGGCGCGCCTCCGCTAGCGATATTGCCGCCATTGCCTTTAGGGGTGCATGAGGAAACTATGCAACCGGCCAGCGATGTGTGGTTGACCGAAACGGATACTTTAAGCGTCTCCTGCTCTGCGAGTTTGGAGGCCCAAGTCTTCTTGGAAATTCCGGGTTTTTTGCCCCAGCCTGTTGCTATCCCCCCAATGGCCACGGTGCATCCGTTTGTGGATAACCGGGAAACCATATTTGCGCAACTGCACTGGACTCGCCAACGGATTCCAACCCAGGGCTATTATCAATTGAAGTTGCCGGTCAAGCAGTTGCTCCTGTTGGCGAGTATTTCCCATCTTTCCCAGGAGGCTGAGGATTTGCCGCTGGTTTTGGTACTGCATCATGGGGAGAATGTGCTTAAAATGCCGTTCCCTGGGAAGCTGAGCCTGCTTTTGCAAGCTCGTTCGGCAGTGGTAATTCAGGATCGCGCCGTCACCAGAACTGCTCCTGAAAGTGGGGCGAGATTGACCCCGCAACGCCAAAATACTTGGGTGAAAGTAGATGGTTTGCAGCAAGGTTGGGCGCGCGTTCGCCTCAGTGCCGACGAGGCTTTTTATTTATCTACCGAGTCCTTGGCGTTTCAAGACGTCAATCCGCTAAAAGAACAACCGCTTTCGCTGGTTTCCATCCAGGCGGAATCGCTTAATCCAACCGCGTCAGTGGTGAAGCTGGTATTTGGGAATGGAGGGCAATCTGAGCATCGATATGCCTCTCCGATTCAGGTGGAAGTAATTCCTTCCGTCGCCATGAACCGCTTACAGGTGCGTTTGTATGGGGTCTGTTCCCGTTGCGATTTTATCCATTATCCGGCCAATAATGCGGTGGTTCGCCACATTCACTGGCGTCCGGTGGCCGAAGACGTATTGGAGCTTTGGATCGATCTGCACCATGCGCTGAGCGGTTACGATTACGTCTGGCAGGATGGGCAGTGGCAATTCACAGTGAAGATGTTGCCGCGACGCTTGGCGGACATCCGGGTCTTAATCGATCCCGGGCATGGCGGTTCCGAAACGGGCTCAACCGGTTTAAATGGTTTGCAAGAGAAAGACTTGAATCTGACCGTGAGTCGCCTGTTCCGAGATGCCCTGATAAAGACTGGCTTTGAACAGGTGAGCCTGACTCGCAATACGGATGAGACGCTTTCTCTCCAGGAGCGAGGGGATAAAGTGATGCAAACGCAGGCGGATATTGTGCTGAGCATCCATCACAACGCTCTACCGGATGGACGTGACCCATTGCAGGTTGAGGGCGCCAGTTGCTTTTACTATCAGGCGTTCGCCCAACCCTTGGCTCAGGCGCTTTTGTCCGGCCTGACGGATAATCGGGGTTCTCGCTATGAAGTGCCCAATTATGGCCTGTTTTACGATAGCCTGTACATGACCCGGATTCATCAGGCGGTTGCGGTGCTGGTAGAGATTGGCTTTTTCACGAATCCAACGGAGTTTGAGCGCCTGATCGATCCTCAATTCCAGCAAGAGGCTGCTCAGCGCTTAGCATCTGCGCTACGCAACTATTGTCTGGTATAACCAGTGCTTTTATTGAGTTGCTAAACTGCTAAAGCTTCTGCCGGCTGGGCCGCAATGTCGTTGCGGAGGGTTTTTCCTTCAAAACGGATCTGGCTGGCCACTTGATAGGCGGCTTTTCTGGCTTCATCCAAGGTTGAACCCAGTCCGGTTACGTTCAGCACCCGACCGCCATTGGTTACTTTGCTCTGATCCGGCAAAACTTTAGTGCCTGCATGGAAAATATGCGTGTGCTGATTGAGATATTGCGGGAATACAATCGGGTGGCCCTTCTGGAAATCGCCCGGATAACCGGCGGCGGTCAAGACCACGGTCACCGCATGGGTGCCGGACTGAAACTGCAGGCCGGTAGAGGCGTAGCGATCCAACGCCTGATTGACGGTGGCCAGCATGAGGTCCACCAAGTCGTCTTTAAGTAGAGGCAGTACAACCTGGGTTTCCGGATCGCCGAAGCGCACGTTGAATTCCACGACCTTGGGCTCACCCTCGGGGCTAATCATCAGGCCAGCGTATAGGATGCCCTGGTAGTTGATATTTTGGCTTTGCAGGGCTTTGAGGGTAGGTTCCAGTATTTCCCGTTGAATTCGGTCCATCAGATCCGGGCTGGCCAACGGGACTGGTGCGTAGGCGCCCATACCGCCCGTGTTGGGGCCGGTATTTCCGTCAGAGGCTTTTTTATAATCCTGGGCCGCAATGCAGGGAAGGATAGTTTTGCCATCACAGAAGGCTAGAACGGACAGTTCTTTTCCCTGCATGAACTCTTCAATGACTACGGGCATCTCTTTTTGAAATGCGAGATCAATGGCTTCATATGCTTGCTCAAGCGTTTCGGCGATAGTGACGCCTTTCCCTGCCGCCAAACCATCTTCTTTAATGACATAAGGGGCTTTAAAGTCTTTCAATGCTTCCAACGCATCGGCTTTGGTCTGGCAAAACTGATATTGGGCGGTGGGGATGTGATTTTCCAGCATGAGCTTTTTAGCGAAGGCTTTGCTGAATTCCATCTGTGCGCCGTTTTTAACAGGTCCAAAGACCTTGAGCCCATGCTGCTGGAATAAGTCTGCTAACCCCAAGGATAGCGGCAGTTCCGGTCCCACCACCGTCAAGTCGATTCCTTCCCGTTGAGCAAACAGCAACAACCCTTGCAAGTCGGTCACTTCAATGTCTAACCGCTGGCCCAACTCCTGCATGCCGGGATTCCCTTGGGCAAAGTAAAGCTTAGGTTGGTGTCGGCTCTGGGATAAGCTCCAGGCAATGGCATGCTCCCGTCCGCCATTACCGATAAGAAGAATTTTCATAAATTTCTGTCGCCTATTCAGGGGTGAATTCTGTGGACTGATGAGTGTATGAACCGCATGTTATCGCAAATGGAAAGTGGTTTCTATAAAGAGTAGAGTTGCTTGAACTATGTATAAGCTGTTGGCTGGTTCAAGATTTACCAGAATGGATCCAGTTGCTTTTCCAAATCCGAGACGGAGCCATTGTTGTAGAGCGCCAGGTCCCAATCTGTAATGCTATCTAATTCGCATTCCGTAGGATCGTTTTCGCTGACTAATTGTCCCCGTTGGGCACGGATATCATGATCCGCGTTCACTCGAATTAAAAACGCGCCTTGCTCGCGTAACAGCAAATATTCATGCTTCAGGCGCACGTCGGAGATGATTTTTTTGCCGGGCTGGTTCAGTACTTGTTTCAACCAGTAATCCGGGTTTTGCGAACGGCCCCAGTTTCCGAGCGCAATTAATCCGGGGCGATGCTCCGCTTTGTGGGCTTCCAGTTCCGCTAAGGTTAGCCCCTGCTGTTGGGCGTAGGTTTGTTTAATCGCCAAAGCGATAGGAATCTGTTGGAAGTCCGGTAGGTGTTTCAGTAAAAGATGAGCTAAAACGTCCTTGCCGGTATACTGCTTCCCGGAAATGCCGATTATTTGAGCATTCCCCAATTTTTTTCCTGTTTTAGCCATCTTTCTATTATGATGGGCAGAGAAGTTTTTTTCCACTTGGTATTGGGAAGCAGGTAGTCATGTTTTTAACTCAGGAACAAGAGAGTATCCGCGATTTGGCTCGGGATTTTGTGGAGCGGGAGCTGAAGCCTGTCTCTAAGCAGTTGGAAACGGGTGATCTTGAGGTCTTGAAATCCCTATGGGCTAAAATGTCCGAGACCGGATTGACCGGCCTGCCCTTTCCCGAAGAATACGGCGGCTCTGCTGTCGATAGCTTGTCTTACTTCCTGGTGCTGGAAGAGATTGCCAAAGTCTCGGCCGCGTTGGCGACCTCGTTATCGGTGCATGTGTCTCTCTCTGGTCTGCCCATTTTGTATTACGGAACTGAGGCGCAAAAGCAGCAGGTTTTACCGGATCTGGTTTCGGGCCAAAAAATTGGCGCTTTTGCCCTCACTGAACCCAACGCGGGCAGTGATGCCGGTAGCGGCCTGACCACCGGTGTGAAAAAAGGTTCGGATTATGTGCTGAACGGCTCCAAGATTTTTATCAGCAATGCGCTCATTGGCAGCGTATTTATCGCCACGGCCCGGACAAATCAGGAGATGCCGGGGCCCAAAGGCTTATCGGCCTTTATTGTCGAGCGTGGCACTCTAGGGATGACCATTACCAAAGGCGACGATAAAATGGGCCTTTTAGGCGGAGACTGGGGTGAACTGCACTTTGATAATTGCGTGATCCCAGAATCTCAAAGGCTTTCCGATGAAGGGCAGGGCTTTAAGATATTCATGCATAGCCTGAATATAGGGCGAATCAGCATTGGGGCTATCTCTCTGGGCTTGGCTGAAGCCTGCCTGGAAGCTTCGGTACAGTATGCCAAGCAGCGCCAGCAGTTTGGCAAGCCGATTGCGGACTTTCAGGCGATCCAGTTCAAACTGGCCGACATGGGCTTGAAGATTGAAGCGGCTCGTAATCTGGTGTACAATGCCGCTCGTCTCAAGGAGGCCGGTAAGGATTTTGCGCTGGAAGCCTCAATGGCCAAGCTCTTCGCTTCGGAAATGTGCAACGATTGCGCCAAGGAAGCGGTCCAGATCTTCGGTGGCTATGGCTATACCAAAGATTTTCCGGTGGAGCGTTACTTCCGTGATGCCCGAGTCATGACCCTGTTTGAAGGCACCAGCCAGATCCAGCGCACCATTATTGCCCGCAGTATTTTGGCCTAACCTTTACATCGACTCCATTCCCGTTTGACAGTGATAGCCTAGTAAGTCCTCTTCACATGATTCTTTATAAAGCTGGTAGCAGCCAATCCGCATAGCCCTTAATGCAACAGGACAGACAATTCGTGGAAACCAAAGCAAAAAGTAGTCTCAAAGTAGCGCTGGAGGCTCTTCGTAAAGAAGCGAAGGCCGCCTTGAAAGCCGCTGCAACCAAAGAGGATTTAGAAGCAGTCCGGGTCGAGTATCTGGGTCGTAAAGGCAAAATTACGGCTATGATGCGTGGGCTGAAAGATGTTTCTGCTGAGGAGCGTCCTGTCATTGGTGCGTTAGCGAATGAAATCCAGGAAGCGCTCTCTGCGGAACTGGACAGTAAACTGGAAGCACTCCAAAAAGAGGAACTGGGCGAAAAGCTGAAATCTGAAACGATTGACGTGACCATGCCGGGGACCTATCGGCCAATGGGCGGTCGCCATCCGTTGAACAAGGTGATTGCCGACATCTGCAAAATATTCGCCGGGATGGGCTTTGAGGTGATCGATGATGACTTCTGCCCGGAAGTGGAAACCGAGTACTACAATTTTGAGGCGTTGAACTTTCCAGAGCATCACCCGGCGCGGGACATGCAGGACACCTATTACACCAATGTGGGCAGCAACGTGCTGTTGCGCTCTCAAACTTCCAACGCGCAGATTCGCTATATGGAAAATAATCCCTTACCGATCCGCGTGGTCTCCCCTGGGCGCGTTTACCGGAATGAGGAGGTGAACAGCCGGAAGTTTGTGCTGTTCCACCAGTTGGAAGGTCTGTTGGTGGATGATGGGGTGCGGTTCTCCGATTTAAAAGGCGTCTTGCACGAATTTACCCGACAGTTTTTTGAAGGCGAGCGCCCCACCCGCTTTCGGACTAGCTTTTTTCCTTTCACCGAGCCGAGCGCCGAAGTGGATGTGCAGTGCATCTTCTGTAGCGGCAACGGTTGCCATATTTGCGGCCACTTGGGTTGGCTGGAAATCCTGGGCGCGGGCATGGTGGATCCCAACGTGTTGCAAAACGTAGGCATTGATCCCAACCAATACACCGGCTTTGCCTTTGGCATGGGGATTGAGCGTCTGGCGATGCTGAAGTATTCGATTAACGATATCCGCCTGTTCTTTAACAACGACCTGCGGTTCCTTAAGCAGTTTAAAGGGTTTTAATGATGCGTGTTTCACTGGAATGGCTGAAAGAATATGTGGATATTGCCGGTTTAACGCCGGATGAGATTGCGAATGCCCTGACCAATTCGGGCTTGGAAGTGGAATCCATCGAATATATTGGTCCTCGCTTTGAAAAAGTGGTGGTAGCCAGAGTATTGAGCCTGGAGCCTCATCCCAATGCGGATAAACTTCGTCTGGTGACGGTGGATTTGGGCCATGAACGCCAGACGCGCGTGGTTTGTGGTGCTGCCAATGTGCGGGAAGGTATCTTAATCCCCTTTGCGCTGGAAGGCGCTACGGTGATCAGCCGAAAGGAAGGCACACCCTTCAAGTTGGGGCGCGCGGTGATTCGGGGCGTTGAATCCGCCGGGATGATCTGCTCCCTGGATGAGTTGGGCCTGGAAACGCAGTTTGAGAAAAAGGAAGAGGGCATTTGGCCCCTCGATCAGGTTTTGGATGAAATCCAGCCTGGTCAGGATTTGCTGGGTCAGGATTTGAAAACCGCGCTTTCGTTAGGTAGCGATGCCGTATTGGCTGTGACGCCTACTGCTAACCGGGGCGATCTAATGTCTCTGACGGGCGTTGCTCGCGAAGTGGCCGCGTTATTTGACCGTCCACTGTCTGCATTGAAGATGTCCCATCTGGTGCCCACCTCCTCGGAAAAGCTCAGCATGAAAATTGCGTTGAGCGATCCGGAAGTGTGCCGCTATTACGGTGGGGCCATGATGCGGAAAGTGAATATTGCGCCTTCGCCGGAGTGGATGAGTCGTCGTCTGCAGGCTGCGGGCGTTCGTTCCATTAACAACGTAGTGGATATTACCAACTACGTGATGTTGGAAATGGGACAACCTTTGCATGCCTTTGACCAGGCTAAATTGACCGCCAATGGCACGATCGATGTGCGTCGGGCGAAGGAAGGCGAAAAACTGACGACGCTGGACGATGTGGAACGTCAACTTACCCCGGAATCTGTCCTGATTACCATGAATGATCGGCCAGTGGCCATGGCGGGCCTGATGGGCGGGTCCAATACGGAAATTGACGATCAGTCCACCCATCTTTTCCTGGAATCCGCCTATTTTGCGCCGTCTGCGATTCGTAAAAGCGCAAAGTCGGTGGGCTTACGTTCGGAAGCATCTGCGCGTTTCGAGCGTGGCGTGGATATTAATCAGTCGCGAAACGCCTTGTTGCGAGCCATTCAACTACTGCAACAGTATGCCGGGGCAGAACTGACGCATCTGGTAGAGTCCCAGATGCCGACGCTTCCAAAATCTCGCATCACCCTGCACTTGCAACGGATTGAAAAAGTCCTGGGGCTGAGCATTGCTTCGGAGCAGGTCATTAATATCCTGAAAAAATTGGGTTTTCTGCTGGAACCGACCAAGGAAGTGGCCAGTCTGGTTGTAAGTATCCCCTCTTTCCGCCAGGAAGACGTGACGCGGGAGATTGACCTGATTGAGGAAGTCATTCGCATTTACGGCTACGATAAAGTCCCCTACACGTTGCCTAAAAAGACGGGCACCAGCGTAATCTCCCTGCGGGCGCGCATGGTGGAATTGCTGGGGGAAACTCTGCGGGCGCAAGGTTTGCAGGAAGTTGTCACGACGTCCCTGATTGGGCAGAGCTTGCTGGATAAAACAGGGTTCAGCGTAAATCCTGAACAATTGGTGACCGTTCTGAATTCCCACTCGACGGATCACACGCTGATGCGGCAATCCTTATTGCCGAACATCCTGGAAATCGCCAAGTTTAACCAGGCTCAGGGTACTGATGAAGTCTGGATTTACGAGTTGGGCCGGACTTACTTTAAATTGGGCAAGCCCAACGTCAAAAATTCGGGCGTTTCGGAGAAGCTTTGCCTGGCAGGCTTGATTACGGGCTCTTCTACGGCAGGTGGCTGGAAACATAAAGAGCAGCCGGACTTTTATCTGTTGAAAGGGATGCTGGAAAGTCTCTTTGCTGAACTTGGTCTGGAGCAAGCCATTACCTTTCAAGCGACTGCGGAAGTTAACTACCTGCATCCCGGTAAGGCCGCTAAAATCCTGCTGGGAACCGATAACCCCAAAGAAATCGGGGCGCTCGGAGAGTTGCATCCGCAGGTGCAGGCTAACCTTAAGTTCCGGCATCCGGTGTATGTGTTTGAACTGAGCGTGGAAGCGATTTATAAGGCTCTAAAACAGAATAAGGTAATGTTGCAGGCTCAAGAGGTTTCGGCTTACCCGGCGATCCGTCGGGATATGGCCTTCTTGGCTGCTACGGCTATTTCTCATCAGTCTGTTCTGGACGTGTTGCAGAAAGCGAAGCAGCCCCTGTTGCGGCAAATTGAGCTGTTTGACGAATATCGTTCCGAGCAGTTGGGCGCGGATCAGCGCAGTCTGGCGTATCGGCTGACTTTTCAGTCCGATGAAGCGACCTTGACCGATGCCGAAGTGGATCAGAGTCTGGCGCAGTTGAAAGAAGCCCTGACTCAAGACTTGCAGGTAAAATTCCGTTAGATTCTGAGACTTTGAGCAATCTCTTAGTTGGGATCGCTTTCCACCGGTATCGGGACGGCTTCCGCCTGGAATTGAAACGGGTTGCTGGCAGTAAAGTCGGTGGCTTTGCTGAGTATGTCCCGTACACTCCGAAAGTCTGCAACTGCCTCAGAAAAGCGTAATTGGTCTTCCAGAAAATATTTGCTGGTGCGGTAACGCTTATCACACGGGAGCATGTGAGATTCGTGGTAAGCGATTGGCCTATCATTGGCGCTTTGCTCGTTCAAATGATCCATATTGTGGTCCATCTCCCCATTCATACTGATCCATCAAATGCTTCTATAAATATAAACGTATTTTGAATGGGTTTTACGCTGTTTTGTGTCTGAATGTAAAAAACGCCTCTTAACTAGAATGCTGAGCGAAGAGCAGGCTTGTGATTCAAGCATACATGTAATAGCCTGTTAGGGATTTCAAGCTGGCACCAGCGGCGATTAAAGCGATAACAGAATTCATC
>Ga0157374_10001525_pt1 | contig 19503 bp, 20 predicted proteins | sample M25metaG_FD_115308 | JGI IMG/M metagenome (GOLD analysis project Ga0157374, IMG submission 115308) | Miscanthus rhizosphere microbial communities from Kellogg Biological Station, Michigan, USA - M2-5 metaG | ecosystem: Host-associated > Plants > Roots > Rhizosphere > Soil | place: USA: Michigan... | reverse complement strand
TGATATCCAAGCCGGAGAACCATCGCTTGTGCTGCCGCGCTTTGAACGATTCTGTTTTGCCGTCCGTTTTTAGTCTCGCAAAGCGGTACAGACGCGTACGATTCGTTATCTAAGTGTCTGTTTCTAAACAATTTAATTTCAACACCATTATTTTCAATACGTTACAGCCCGTGTAAGTCCGTAAGCCATTCAAAACAATAGATACCCCCCGGGGGGTAGGGGTAGTCGGTCTGGCACAGACGGGCCCAGGAGAAATCATGCGTAACGAATGCCGTCAGGAACGATGGACAGCGCCGCCCCTCGGCAGCCCCGAGTGAACAAGCCATACTTCTTCCTCCCCACTACGGAACTCTCCACGCACACGCCCCTTGTCGCGCAGAACGCCTCCACAAAGGTGGACTTCGCGGAATTTCACAAATCCCCTCCTACCCACCCATTTATCTTCTCTACTACGGCCCAGCCTCACCGCAGCCGAACTGAACGGAGACTTCCCCAATGCCTCTGCCGAATGACGATCGCGTCGTTGCCCTTGCAAACGACATCCTTGCGCAATTTCACAAGATATTCGGACCGAATCCCGGCTTCCGCCCCGCCCACGCCAAGGGCCTCATGTTCAACGGAACCTTCAAGCCGGCGCCCGGCGCCGCATCGCTCACAAAAGCCCCTCACGCCTCGCGTAAATCCACTCCCGTTACCGCGCGCTTCTCTAACTCCACCGGCATTCCGCAGATTCCCGACAGTAAAGCTGAAGCCAACCCACGCGGCCTCGCCATCCGCTTCAATCTCGCCGACCACGTTCATACCGACATCGTTGCTCATTCAACCGACGGCTTCCCCGCGCGCAACGGCCAGGAATTTCTCGAGCTTCTCAGGGCAATTGCAACCAGCGGGCCCGAAGTCCCCTCGCCCAAGCCAATCGAGAACTTTCTCGGAGCACACCCCGGCGCGCTGCGCTTCGTGCAAACACCCAAGCCATTCCCATCGAGCCTCGCTCGCGATTCGTACTTCGGAGTCACGGCCTTCCTCTTTACCAACGGAGCGGGAGAAACACGCTACGGCCGCTATCGCATCGTTCCGGAAGCGGGCAACGACTACCTCACCGACGACAAGCTCTCCACCCTGCGCGAAAACTACCACTACGAGGAGCTCGAGCATCGCGTAAAGCAGTCGCCCATCCGCTTCAGGATCTTCATCCAGATCGCCGTAGCCGGCGACGTCACCGACGACGCCACCATCCACTGGCCTGAAGATCGTCAGCTCATCGAATTCGGCACCCTCGAGCTCACCAGCGTTCTTCCCGACAGCCTCGTCCAGCAGAAGCACATCATCTTCGACCCCATTCCGCGCGTCGACGGCATCGAGCCCTCCGCCGATCCGCTCCTCGAACTCCGCGCCGCTATCTATCTCCTCAGCGGCCGCGCACGCCGCGCCGCCAAAGCCTGACAGCGTTTTTTAGTTTCACCAACAACCGTGGGTGCCCCATCCTAAATTGGTCAAAAGACCAATTTAGGGTGGAAACGCAGATGTCCAAACTCGACCCTTGTCCGCTCCTCCCCTGCATCTTTGACTTCCGCGCCTCGCGTTTGAAAAACTCCCCTCATGCGATACAGCGGCAGAATTGAATACGCGGACGCCCGCAAAATGCGAACCCGCAACAAGGGCTATTACCGCGTTCTACACTGGCCCATCTGGATCTGGGTCTTCTTCCTCGCTCCCGGTCCGCTGGTCTTCAGCCTCTTCGCCCACGGATTCAGCAAAGCCAACGGCGCGTGGCTCGCACTCGTCCTCATCGGCACCGGCATCGCCGGACTGAAAGGACAGCTTCCCGGCTGCGAACCCGCACCCTACATTCTCCGCTTCGATGAAGACCGCCCCAACCCGCTCTATCGCAAAGTCTGCTACACCTTTGCGTGGAACGCGGTCCTCAACTTCGCCCTGCTCAACCTCGCCGGACCCATCATCGCCGTGATCACCGGCGTTTGGATCATGAAGCAGCTCTACCAGTATGTCTACTTCCCCCTCGCAATCCTCATCCTTCTCCTCGGCGCACTCGGCAAACTTCCACGCGTCGGCAAATCCACCAAAGGCGAAGGCATAGAGCGGCGCTACTTCTACGGCTCCGTCTGGGCCGTTACCATCTCGCAGACCATCCTTCTCGTCCTCTGGAAGACGCTTCCCCTCACCCGCACCGGCAGCCTCATCAAGCTCGTCATCTACGCCAGCTTGCTGTTCCTCATGGGTTCCTTCGCCTACCACGGCGCACTTCCGCGCACCCGCCCCATCCTCCCCGGCGAACTCATGGTCGACTGATTCGTCGTAGCGCGCAAGAAAGCAAATGGCCAGCGCGACCATTCGCCGGCCATTGTGATTCAGACATTGTTCGGACTATTTAGCCACCGGCTTATATCCTGTCCCGCCGGCCTTCTTCATCGCCGCCTGCCCTTCCTCAACTGACATCAACGGAGTCGTCTTCACCGTCTTGCACGAACCGCCCGCGCTGATCGCCATGGCAAACGCCGCCGCGCTCACGTTGTCCGGCAATTCCACAACCACCACTGTGTCGTAATCGCCAAAGCAAAGCCACGCGCCTTTCAGCATGCCTCCAAGCTTCTCAACCACCTTGCCGACCACCACGGTGCGATCCTGCGGCTTTTTCGCCAGTGCGGCCACTGCTTCTGAGTTGTACGAAACCTGCACGAGATAACTGGGCATACATTTGTCCTTTCAAAGGTTCGTTCTGCGCATCCGGGGGAGAGCACGAAGTATACCGCCGCTTCTAAGCCAAGGTCGCGAAGAATCTCGTCATGCTCCGGGCAATGCGCCGGCCACTTCCCTCGCCTCTCGTTCCACCCACTCTCGCAACCCCGCAGGCTCGAGCACCCGCACGGCAGCCCCCATTCCCAGCACAAAGAAGCGCGCCATTCCTTCATCATCGAAATCCACCTCCAGCGCAACCTTGCCTTTCCCGGCCTTTCGCGCCCATTCGCCAGTGGCCTCTCGCGCGACGCACCAAGAGTGAATCCGTGGTGCCGCGTCGCTCGTCACCGACAGCACGGTCCGAAAACTCCATCGCTTCCGATCGAGTTCTGCTGTCGATGCCTTCCAATGGTCCGCCAGGTCAAACCGCGCCGGCCGATCGAATTGGACCACCAGCAAAGTAACCTTACGCATCCGCGACACGCGAAACGTGCGCATCCCCTTCGCCGTCCGCGCCACCAGATACCAGCTCAAACCCTTTGACACCAGGCCCAGTGGATCCACCGTCCGGCTCGACTCCTCCCCATCCGCCCGCCTGTATTCAAATGACAGCTTTCGATCCCGCGCGACCGCCTCCTGAACCACCGTGAGCATCGAGATGTCTTCGCCCGTATCGCGCCACCCCGTCGGATCCACGTGCAGTCGTTGCTGCATATGCGCCGCTTGCGCCTTCATCGGCTCGGGCATCGCGGCCATCAGCTTGTTCAACGCGCTCTGCGCCGCCGCAGCCATCCGCGGATTCCCGAGCGTGCGCGGTTGTGCCATCAGCAGTGCACGCAACTCGGCCTCATCCAGGCTCGGCACATGCGTCCGCCAACCCTTCTCCAGTTGCCAGCCGCCCTGCGCTCCCCGGACAGCCGACACCGGGATTCGCGCAGCGCTCAATGCTTCCAGATCGCGATGAATCGTCCGCTGCGAAACCTCCAGCTGTTCGGCTAGTTCGCGCTCCGTGACCTGGCCCCGCGCCTGCAGCAGCAACAGCACCGACATCAATCGATCAGCTTTCATCGCTCAGAAGATTTCCTCAACATTTTTACTTTCTCAAATCATATATGACATTCGCTGTCATATTTACGGAAGGAAGATTGTTTTGTCAGCAGGAGGTTCTCAGAATGTTTGCCCGTAACGTCTTCCTCTTCGTCTTTGACACCATGGCCGACTGGGAGACATCGTTCGCCGTCGCCGGCATCAACAACCCCCGCTATCAGCGGCACCCCTGCCGCCACCGCGTCGTCACTGTCGGCACCACTCGCAAACCCGTCACCACCATGGGCGGCCTTCGCATCATTCCCGATACGATCCTCAGCGAACTCGACTCGAACGACGCCGCCATGCTCATCCTTCCCGGAGGCGAAACCTGGGAGTCCTGCAGCAACATGGAAGCCGTCGACGCCGCCCGCGTCTTCTTCGTTGCGAGCGTTCCCATCGCCGCCATCTGTGGCGCGACGTTCGCCCTGGCCCGCGCCGGCATGCTCGATGACTTCCACCACACCAGCAACTGCCGCGACTATCTCCTCGCCTCCGGCTATCGCGGCGAGAAGTTCTACTGCGACGTCCCCGCCGTCACCGATGAGAGCGTCATCACCGCTTCCGGCCTGGCGCCCCTCGAGTTCGCTCGCGAAATCTTCAAGACCCTTGACCTCTACACGCCATCAGCTCTCGAACCTTGGTACTCGCTCTTCAAATTCGGCAACGCATCCCGCTATCAGGAACTGGCCGACTGCGCAGCCTGACATCGCTCGATACCCTATCCCAAGGAGACACCATGATCCTCAAGGAATACTTCCTCGCCCAGCTCGACCGTGAAGCCGCCTCCACCCGCAAGACGATAGAACGTTTCCCCGAAGGCCATAACGACTTCAAGCCTCACCCTCGCTCCATGGAATTCGGATACCTCACCTCGCTGGTCGCCAGCATGCTGGGTTGGATCGCCCTCATTGTCGACCGCGAAGCGCTCGATCTCGATGCTCCCGAAGGGGACCAATTCCGCACGAAGGCCCTCAGCACCAAAGCCGAGCTCCTCGCCAGCCTCGATACTGCCGTCGCGAATGCTCGTCGCGCTCTGGAATCGACCACCGACGATCATTTTGCCAAGCCCTGGGCCTTCAAGATCGGCGGCAACCCCGTCTCTCAGAATCCCCGTGGCATCATGATCGCCGACGCAGTTTTCAGCCATCTCGCCCACCATCGCGGCCAGCTCACCGTCTATCTCCGCCTTCTCGAGGCCAAGGTCCCAGCCCTCTTCGGCCCCTCTGCCGACGAGCGCTTCTACATGAGCAGCCGCGCAACACCGCTATCACGCGCAAAGCGCGGCTAACTCCGTAAAGTCCGCTTCCATCGTCCCATTTTCATTTCTGATTTCCTGCTAAACTCTGTTTGATCATGCTCCTGGGAATCTGTCTGCTCGTGCTGGCTTCGTATCTGCTCGGGTCTATCCCCGTCGGATATCTGCTGGTAAGACTTTTTCGCGATCAGGACATCCGCTCCGTCGGCAGCGGCAATATCGGTGCGACCAACGTTCTTCGCTCTGGAGGAAAAGGGCTGGGAGCCGCAACCTTCGCCCTTGATGTGGTCAAGGGAGCAGCAGCTGTTGCGCTCGCCGCCTGGATTGCTCCGCAGATAGCCCCGGCCTTCGCTCCACGCAGCATCGAAGCCCTCGCCGCCGTCGTCGCAGTTCTGGGACACATGTTCCCCATCTGGCTCCATTTCCGCGGTGGCAAGGGTGTCGCCACCGGCTTCGGCGTCTTCCTCGTCGCTGCTCCCTGGGCCGCTCTAGCGTCCATCGGTGTCTTCTTCCTCGTGCTCATGCTCACTCGCTACGTCTCGCTCGCTTCCATCCTCGGTGCCGGCAGTTTCCCGGTCTTCGCGTATTTCCTGGTCCACGGGGAGAAGCCTGGCTTCTATATCGCGGCGCAGATCATCGTATCTTCGCTCATCATCCTCAAGCACCATGCCAATATTCGCCGTCTCCTCGCTGGAACCGAAAACCGATTCGGCTCGCGCCCACAGGAGAGGAAGCACGCATGAGCCGGATTGTCGTTCTTGGAGCCGGCGCCTGGGGCACCGCAATTGCTCTCTCCCTCTGCCGCCGCGGAGGCCACAGAGTCACGCTCTGGGCGCACAACGAAAGCGAAGCGGGCACCATCGACCGCGCCCGCGAGAACACATTGTTCCTCCCGGGATTTCCGCTTCCATCTGATCTCGCCGTCACTGCCGGGACCAAAGAGATCGCCGCAGCAGACATTATTGTCTCCGTTATCCCATCGGAATTCCTGCGCTCCACGCTGAAGCGCATCGATAGCCAGTTCCATAACGGTCAGTTCGTCGTAAGCGCCACCAAGGGCGTGGAAAAAGGCACTCATGCGCGCATGACCCAGGTGATCTCCAATGTGCTCGAGCCCGCGGGAGTCCTGGTCTCTATTGGAGCTTTCTCCGGCCCAAGTTTCGCCATCGAAGTTGCCCAGGGTCAGCCCACCGCCGTCACCGTAGCCTTCAGCGATTTCCAGGTCGCCCAGTTCATCCAGCAGGAATTCAGCTCGGAGACTCTCCGCCTCTACACCTCCAGCGACGTGATCGGCGTCGAACTCGGGGGCGCACTCAAGAATGTCATCGCCATTGCAGCCGGCATCGCCGTCGGAGTCGGCCTGGGACACAACTCCACCGCCGCACTCATCACACGCGGCATCGCCGAAATGACGCGCCTCGCAGTGGCTTGCGGCGGCAATCCGCAAACCCTCGCCGGCCTCAGCGGCATCGGCGACCTGGTCTTAACCTGTACCGGATCGCTCTCGCGGAATCGCACCGTTGGCCAGGCACTCGGTGAGGGCCGCAAGCTCCCCGAAATTCTAGAGAGCCTCGGCGGAAAAGTCGCCGAAGGCGTCCTCACCACCCGCGCCGCCCTGGAACTGGCTCGCGAGCGCAATATCGAGATGCCTATTACCACGCAGATGGAGCTCATCCTCGAAGAAGGTAAAGACCCTCGCGAGGCCATCCGCGAACTCATGCTCCGTCCGGGCAAAGTCGAACACTAGGACGTCACCTAAAACACGCGAGGGCGGCAGTAGGCAACTTCTGCCTTGCTGTTCTCTGACCCCGCATGTTTCGATGAATGGACGTCCCATGAAACTGGGTGAGGTCGCATGAGAAATCGCGTCAATGACCCAACCAGGCGCTATGTAATCGCTGCTATCGCTGGCGCTGCCGGCTCTTTGGCAAGCGGAGCTTCATTGGCGAAAGCACTTGCCCAGCAAGCGAACCCGGCCGAAGCGAGTAATGCGCTGCGCACCTCTTTGCATCAGCAGGTCGATCTTCCTGCACCGCCCAAACGAGTCTTCGAAGTACTCATGAACGCTAAGCAATTCGGCGCCGCAACGGGCCTGCCGGCAACGATTGACCCTTCTGTCGGTGGATCATTCAAGACATTCGGAGGCCTGATCGAGGGCCGCAACGTGGAGCTCATCCCCGCTCAGCGAATCGTGCAGGCATGGCGCGAGGTATCCTGGGAGCCAGGCTTCTACTCACTGGTACATTTCGAGTTGACGGCGCAGAATAAGAACACAGCGCTGGTTCTCGATCACACTGGCTTTCACGAAGGCGATTTTGGCCACCTCGATCCCGGCTGGCACCAACGCTACTGGGAGCCGATGAAGCGCTATCTGCAGCCGCCGGGCTAAAGATCAGCAACCTCCGGCAATCGCCCCGATAATCAGAAACGGTTCTCTCCCTGAAGCAATCGCCTCCGGCAGTTCGACATCTGGAGACTGATGCGAGAGATCCTCCTCGCATGCAAAGAACCGCAGGAATGCCCGTCGCTTCAGCGTGTCGTGTTCGCGGATCGTTCCGCTCAGCATCGGATACCGCGTCTCCAGCGCATCCAGCACAGCCTTGATCGTTACCATTCCCGGCACCTCGACCGCAATCTCCCCGTCCACCTGGGCCAGATTGCGCAAGTGGTAAGGAATCTGAACTCGCACGCTATGAACTAAATCTGGCACAGATCTCCCTTGATCCCTCGATTAGGTGGTTGACCCAGGTCTGGATTCTCAGACCTGGGAGACATGAGCGAGACTTATACAATCGTCTGCACCTCAACCGACAACACTGCTGGCAGATCGTGAACAATCGCCTTCCAGTTGTCTCCGCCATCCGGCGACACATACACCTGCCCGCCCGTCGTGCCGAAATACACACCGCACGTGTCCAGCGTGTCTACCGCCATCGCATCGCGCAGCACGTTCACATAGCAGTCTTTTTCCGGCAAGCCCTTCGCAAGTTCCTCCCACTCGTTCCCGCCGCTCTTGCTGCGATAGACGCGCAACTTCCCGTCCAGCGGAAAATGTTCTGAGTCGCTCTTGATCGGCACCACGTACACCGTCTCCGGCTCATTCGAATTCACGTCGATCACAAATCCGAAATCCGTCGGCAAGTTCCCGCTGATCTCAGTCCAGCTGTCACCCGCATTGTCCGATCGCATCACGTCCCAGTGCTTCTGCATGAACAGCGTATTCGGCCGATCCGGATTCATGGCGACGTGATGCACGCAATGCCCCACCTCCGCATTTGGATCCGGGATGAATTGCGAATTCAGCCCTCTGTTGATTGGCTTCCAGGTTTTCCCGCCATCATCGGTGCGGAAAGCGCCCGCCGCCGAAATCGCGATGAAGATCCGATCCGGATTGCTCGGATCGAGAATGATGGTGTGCAGACACATCCCGCCCGCACCCGGCTGCCATTGCGGTCCGGTCCCATGCCCGCGCAATCCCGGCATCTCGCTCCAGTTCGCGCCCCCATCCGTAGAGCGGAAAATCGCCGCGTCCTCCACGCCCGCGTAAACCGTATTCGGATCGGTCAGCGAAGGCTCCACGTGCCACACCCGCTTGAACTCCCACGGATGCTGCGTCCCGTCATACCACTGGTGCGTCGTTAGCGGCTTTCCTGTCTCATCCGATGAATCGTAGGCAAACCGATTGCTTTTCACGGGCGGCCATTGCGGAGCGCCAGCATCCGCCAGCTTCACTCCCGGCTGAAACCACGTCTTCCCGCCGTCGTCCGATGCCTGGAACAGCTGCCCAAACCACCCGCTGGTTTGCGACACGTACACCCGCTCCGGATTCACCGGCGATCCCTTCATGTGGTAAATCTCCCACCCTGCAAAGAAGGGCCCGCTCACATCCCACTTGTCCCGCTTGCCGTCCGACGACAGAATGAACGCGCCCTTGCGCGTCCCAACCAGTACACGAACCTTGCTCATTGACCTCAGACCTCCGCCCGCTTCAGTAAGTGCATTTGGGATCTCGCGGGTGCCCTGAAATTCTTCCCCATTCCCTCCCGCCCCATCAACCCGGAATCTGTGCAAAAGTGACGAACCGGAAACCTGCTCCACCCATCCGGCCCGGCAATTTGGCTTTTCCTAACTCCGCTAACGTCGAGCAGCGACGCTAACTCCGCTAGCTTCGCTCTCCCTATAAACTAAATACTGGATATCCCCCGCATGATCACCCTTTTTACCGGCTACGACGAAGAAGACAAGAAGAAAGCCCAGGAAGCCCGCGCCGCTGAAGAGGCCGGTGAAGAAGTCGAGAAGTCAGGCTTCTTCTCCCGCATGCGCGAAGCCGTCACGCGCACCCGCGAGAACTTCTCCTCCCGCATCAACGACATTGTCGCGCTGACCCGCGAAGTCGATGAGTCGTCGCTTGAAGAGCTCGAAGCCGCGCTCATCATGAGCGACATCGGCGTTCAGACCACCACCGAAATCATCGACGCCCTTCGCGAACGCGCCCGCAAACATGCCATCGAAGGCGGCGAAGAACTCCGCGACCTGCTCAAAGAGCAAATGGTCCAGATCCTCCGTGCACCGCAGAAGGCGATTGCCGAGCCGCAGATGCCGCCGAAGGTGACCTTTCTTGTCGGCGTCAATGGCACCGGGAAGACCACTACGAGCGGCAAACTTGCCTCCTGGTACCGGGCTCAGGACAAGTCAGTTCTCCTCTGCGCCGCAGATACTTTCCGCGCCGCAGCCATTGAACAACTTGAAGTCTGGGCGGGCCGCAGTGGCGTCGAAATGATCAAGACGCGCCAGGGCGGGGACCCCGCAGCCGTCCTTTACGACGCAGCCTCTGCCGCCAAGGCTCGCAACATCGCCGAACTTATCGTCGACACGGCCGGCCGCCTCCACACCAAATCCGGCCTTATGGACGAGCTCGACAAAATGCGCCGCACCGCCTCCAAGCTCGTCACAGGCGCGCCCCACGAAGTCCTCCTCGTCATGGACGCCACCACCGGCCAGAACGGCCTTCAGCAGGCGCGACAGTTCACTCAGTCCGCGGGAGCCACCGGCATCGTCCTCACCAAGCTCGACGGCACCGCCAAAGGCGGAATCGCCGTTGCCATCGCCCGCGAACTGAACCTCCCCGTCCGCTTCGTAGGCGTAGGCGAAAAAATGAGCGACCTCCTAGAGTTCTCCCCCGAAGCCTTCGTCGACGCCCTCTTGGGTTAGTCGTCCCAGTGTTCGTATTCGCAAGGACTAAAGGCAATCTCGTACGACTGTCATCCTGAGCGAACGGGGACCCGAACGTTTTCTTCAGTTCGGGGGTAGTGAGTTGAAGGATTCGCAGTTGCATTTCCCAACTCGCTCCAGCATTGCCGTCCCCATGAGAACCTTAAACTGGATTCGTTTACCTCTAATCGCATGACCACGCCCACGCAAGACGCCCACTGGATGCACCGCGCCCTCGACCTCGCCCGCCGCGGCATAGGCCTCGCTTCCCCCAACCCCGCCGTAGGCTGCGTCCTGGTCGGTAATAGCGGCGAACTCATCGGCGAAGGGTGGCACGAGTACGACCTCCGCGACCACGCCGAAGTCGCCGCCCTCAAGCAAGGCCAAAAGGACCACAACAGAAACCGCCTGCGCGGCGCCACCGCCTACGTCACACTCGAGCCCTGCAATCACACCGGCCGCACTGGACCTTGCACCCAGGCCCTCATCGCCGCCGGCATCTCACGCGTGGTTGCCGCCACCGCCGACCCAAATCCCAACGTCGCCGGACACGGCATCCAGACACTTTCAGCTGCGGGCATCCAGACCATGCTGGGCGTCTGCGAGCCAGATGCCCGCCGCCTCAACGAAGGCTTCGCCAAGTGGATCCAGCACAAGCGCCCCTTCGTCCTCATGAAGGTCGCCATGACCCTCGACGGCCGCATTGCCCCGTCGTCCGAATCACGCCAAACTCGTGAGCCCTGGTGGATCACCGGCGAAGAATCCCGCGCCGCCGTCCAGACTCTCCGCCACGAGGCCGACGCCATCCTGACCGGCGTAGGCACCGTCCTGGCCGACGATCCCCTGCTCACCGATCGCAGCAGCCTCCGCCGTCGCCGCCCGCTGCTCCGAGTCATCCTCGACTCATCCCTGCGCATCCCCCTCGGTTCAAAGCTCGTCAGTTCCACGCAGAACGACCTGCTCGTTCTGACCAGTTCCGACGATGAGACCAAGGCGGGCGAACTTCGAACCCGCGGTGTCCGCGTCGAAATCCTTCCCGCAGAACGAAACCATGTCTCACTTTCCGCCGCTCTCGATCATCTCGGCTCGGCAGGGATCCTCACACTTCTTACCGAAACAGGCTCCCGCCTCAATACCGCACTGCTCTCCGCGGGCCTCGTCGATCGTCTGCAATTCTTTGTCTCGCCCCAGATTCTGGGGGAAAGTGCCATTCCCGTTTTCAGAGACATTCCCGCCGCAGTCTGTCTGGCGCCCGTGGAAGTTGAGCGGCACGGCGACGATTTCGCTCTCACCTCCCTGCTGTGCGATCCCTGGCAAAAACTCTGATTTTAAGAGAATTCCGCTTTTCCCACAGGAATCTCGTCACGGAACGTCATCTTTCCGTCATCTTCCCGACAACCCCGCGTGCTTAGTCGTAATCAAAATTAGGTTGCATTAAAAATTCGTGAACGTTCAGGGACCCGCAGTTAACACCCTCGGAGGCTCTTCGGGCCATGCATCAGGGAGTACTCAATTTCCTCGGAATCGGGCTTCTTACCGGGCTTTTTGCCGTCGCCACAATTATTGGTACAGCCATGCGCCTCGACAAGGACCCGGCAGTCGATGGTCCTCGCGCGCTTATCGCCGAATTCTTCGGCCTCTGGTTCGCCTTCGCGTTCCTGGCCTTCAGTTTCATGGTCGAAGGAGCCACCACGCAGTGGGTCTTTCGAGGAATCGCCGCCTCCGCAGCGCTCATTGGATTCGTGTTTGCCGCCTTCTTCGCCGGTACCCCTGAAGTTCGCGTCCGCCTCGATCAGGACCCCACCGGCTTCGAAACCCCGATCACTGCGCTAGAGCTCAACCAGCCCGCAACGGCGAAGACCCCTACCATGACCGACACCACGTCTCATCCCTGAATTCCGTCATTGCCACTTCACCGGCGCAGCGAAATATTCCGCTGACCACTTCCTCGTGCCGCTGTTGGACCGCGGCCTCGGTAGGATTTCATAATCCCTACTTGATACGCCCTGCCTTATCAAATTCCGGCTCCTGCGGAATCGCGGCTCCATCCGCTCTGGGATCCGACGCGCCAAAATTCATCCCGCTCGTGCTGTCATGCAGCACTGCCTGCCCTCTTCCCATCTGCGATGTATACACCGGATGCACCAGCAAAACGTGACCCATCTTCGTCAGACTCTCTACTGTCTCCGGCCCGACTCGCGACTCAATCACGATCCTGCATCCGAGCTGTTGCCTGTCAGTAAACCTCGGCTCCTCCATCGCCGCCTGAATATTCAAGTGGTAATCCACTATGTTCGACACGAACTGCGCATGCGCCAACGGCTGATTCATCCCACCCATGATCCCGAACCCGATATGCTGATTGCCCTTCTCCATAAACGCGGGAATGATGGTGTGAAATGGCCGCTTTCTTCCAGCCAGAGCATTCCGCGATTTGGGATCGACTGAGAACAGCCCCCCGCGATTCTGCAGGGCAAACCCCATTCCCTTCACCGTCACATCCGATCCAAAATTTTCGTAGTTGCTCTGAATGATCGACAGGATGTTTCCGTCCCGATCCACTACGCTGAAGTACGTTGTATCGCTCTTCCCTAGCGCACCCGGAGCAACGTTGCAATTCGCCTTCTCCGGATTGATCAGCTTAGCTCTCATCGCCGCCCAATCCTTCGACAACAGTTCGTCCATGGGGATCTTCGCAAACCGTGGATCGCCGTCGTACGCCTTCACGTCTGCATACGCCAGCTTCATCGCCTCGATCCGGTGGTGCAGTTCGCCCGCGCTGCGCGGACCCGCGGGATCAGCCGGAAACTGCTCCATGATATTCAACATCTCCAGCGCTGCAATCCCGTCTCCATTGGGCGGCAGTTCGTACACCGTCCAGTCGCGATATGTCGTATGCACGGGCTCAACCCACTCCGCCGAGTAGGAGGCCAGATCATCCGCCGCCATCGTCCCGCCCAGCCCGTCTGACGTATTTACGATCGCCTTCGCAATCTCGCCCTTGTAAAACGCTCCCTCACCCTCCGTCGCAATCAGTCGGAACGTTCGGGCCACATCCGGATTGCGAAACACTTCGCCCGTCTCGGGAGCCTTGCCGTCCGGCAGAAACACGCGCGTGCTCTCCGTATTGCTCCGCAGTCCCTTGCTCGCCCCCTTCCACCAGTCATCGGTAATCTCACTGACCGGAAATCCATGATCGGCATAGAAGATCGCTGGAGCAAACAGCTCCTTCCACGGGCGCTTTCCCCAGCGCGCATGCAGCTTCGCCCATCCATCCACCACGCCCGGCACGGTCACGGAGTCAATTCCCTCCTGCGGCATGGCCGTGATGCCTTTATTTTTCAAGTGGTCGATGGTTAATTCCTTCGGCGCCCAACCGCTAGCATTCAGCCCATACAGCTTTCCGGTCTTTGCCTCCCAGTAGATTGCGAACATGTCGCCGCCCAGCCCGCACGAATTCGGCTCCATCACGTTCAGCACTGCGTTCGCCGCAATCGCGGCGTCAATCGCCGATCCTCCCCGCTCAAGCACCCGTGCGCCCGCCTGCGAAGCCGCCACCTGGCTCGTCGCCACAATTCCAAACTGAGATGCCACCACCGACCGCCCATATGACCTATCCTGTGCAGACAAACATGGAACAGATGCAACAAGAGCAATGACCGCAACTCCAACTCTGGATGTGGACAAGATTCAACCCTCCGATCGTTGATAGATTCCGATTCGGCTGACAAAATCCCTCAGCTCTCAGCCCAATCTACTGAATACACCGCAAAAATCCTGTAAGGACCTGGCTCTGCCTCACCGAATTTCCCGTCTTCCAGCGCGATCTTCGCTTCATCAAATGAGGGAAAGAGGCAATGCTCATTCGTGGGAATGTCCTTCGCTAAGCCATTGCAAGAGAGGGGCGAGCATTCCGGCGAGGTCCGGGCAAAAAACGTTATTAGATCAAACCCCTCCAGCCTCTTTTTCTCTGGCACTGCGACATTCGTCTCGATGCTGGAAGCCGGCGCAAACGAACACCAGCTCATCTGCTTTTCGTCGAATTCCAGCTCATACGCTTCGTAATAGAAGAGCTTCGCGCCTTCCAGTGACACCGCCTTCTCTTGCGCAGCCTCCAGAATCTTCGCCGGCGAGTCGAACAGCCAAAACCCGTTGTGCTTCCAGCAATCGAGGTAGTCCGCAAATTCCTCGCTGACGCAACCGCTGACTGAATAGATGGCGCGTACCTGAGATGCCTCAAGCCAGTCAGGCCGTTCAACTACCCTCTTCGCCATGTAACCCACAGGAATCACGCCGTCAGTCTACCCCGATCGGCCGTCATTAGGGCCTTATCCTATCTACTGATGTTGTTTACTCCCTCCCGTTGGTCGCTTGTCCCCTAGCTTCTGATCACCGAGCCCTGTGATCGCCATCCCCGCTGCCCTACTGCCCCGCCCGCGTAATATGATCTGAATCCTGAAGGAGAGAAGTTATGAGTTTGAAAATGGGTACGCGGCAAGTGAACGGCATCACTATCGTCGACCTCAGCGGCCAGATCACGTTAGGCGACGCAAGCGCCGCTCTTCGCACCGAAGTTCTCGATCAGGTCAACAATGGATTCAAGAACATCCTCCTGAATCTCGCTGAAGTTACTTACATCGACAGTGCAGGCCTTGGCGAGTTGACCGGTTCCTTCACCTCCGTCAAGAATCGCGGCGGACAGTTGAAACTCCTCAATCTCACCAAGCGCGTTCACGATCTCATGCAGATCACCAAGCTTTACACCGTCTTTGACGTTTACGACGACGAGAAAAAAGCCCTCGCCTCCTTTGCCTGAAAAGCGGATGAGTCAGGATTTCTCACCAGAGCCTTGCCCACCGCAAGGCTCTCCTACTTCCTAATCTCCTGATCACTCGTCTCAGTGTCCGCTCGTCTCCTCCCTTTCTGCTCCTTGTGCCCTCGTTCCCGCGTTCCATAAAATAGCTTCATGTTCACCGGAATCATCGAGCAGACGGGCGTCCTCGTCTCTCTCACTGACCGCGGAGGCGTCCGTCGCATCACGGTCGAAGCTCCGGGCGTCGCCAGCCGTCTTCGCGAAGGTGACTCTCTGGCCGTCTCCGGGGTCTGCCTTACCGCCCTTGATGTCAATCCGAAGCTCTTCTACGCCGACCTCGCGCAGGAGACACTGGACCGCACCTCTCTCGGCGCCCTGAAACCCGGCGCGAAGGTAAACCTTGAGCTCCCCACCGCCGCGGGAAGTCCCCTCGGTGGACACATCGTGCAGGGCCATGTAGATGGAACCGGTGTCCTTGCAGCGCTCGATCCCGTCATCCCCGCTTCGAGTCCAGGCTTCAATCGCGAAACCACTGACTGGACTCTCAGGGTCCGCGTCCCCACTAGTATCCGCCACTGGATGGTTCCCAAAGGCTCCGTCGCCATTGAAGGCATCAGCCTCACCATCGCCGCGGTTGAGCAAGACGAGATCTCTATCGCCATCCTGCCCCTGACCTACTGGCGCACCAATCTCCATTCGCTCGCGATCGGAACTCCCGTCAACCTGGAAGCCGACGTTCTTGTCAAACTCGCCTGGCAGCAGATGCAGTCCGTCCCAAAATCCGAATTTGATATCACCGAAGACTGGCTCGTCGCCAACGGCTACTGACCTGCATCTCCAGCACTTCGCCGCACTACCCGCCAACTTGCGTTGCGGGTTCCTTCGTTCGCTCGCATTCCTCGGCCCAATCGGGCATAATCATTTGCTTCAGGCGATGAAAACGTCTTGATCTTCGCTGCGCCGGAATGCTCTCATGGCGCGTCTACTATACACACCGGTTTTGGTCGGACCGGAACAGGAGCCTATTCAATGCCAGCTCACCCTCTTCCCCAAACGCTTGGGGAACTGCGCAGAAGCACACAATTTGCAGAAGCCTGCCTGAATACCCGCACTGTAAAGGATGAACTGCGCTCGAACCTCATTCGCCGGCTCTGGGCACACGAGACACTTTTTCCCGGTATCGTTGGTTTTGAAGATACCGTTGTTCCCCAGATCGTCAACGCCGTTCTCTCCAGGCAGAATTTCATCCTTCTTGGACTTAGAGGGCAGGCGAAGAGTCGCATCCTCCGCGCACTCACCTCTCTTCTCGATGAGCAACTTCCATACATCGCCGGTTGCGAAATCCGCGACAATCCCTACCGGCCATTGTGCAAGCGTTGCCGCGACCTCATCGCGGAGCGCCAGGACGAAACGCCAATCGCATGGCTAGACCGCGATTCGCGCTACGTAGAAAAGCTCGCCACGCCCGACGTCACCGTTGCCGACCTCGTTGGTGATCTCGATCCCATCAAGGCAGCACGCGGCGGCCAGGACCTATCCAGTGAACTCACCATGCACTACGGCCTTTTGCCACGCGCCAACCGCGGCATCTTCGCGATCAACGAACTCCCCGACCTCGCAGGCAAGATCCAGGTCGCGCTCTTCAACATCATGCAAGAAGGCGACGTGCAGATCAAAGGCTACCCTGTTCGCCTTGCACTCGATGTCGCTCTTGTCTTCAGTGCCAATCCGGAGGACTACACTGCGCGCGGCAAGATTGTTACACCGCTCAAAGACCGCATCGGCTCAGAGATTCGCACTCACTATCCAGAGAGCCTCGAAGAAGGCATCACCATCACAGCGCAGGAAGCATGGTCCGAACGTGGCTCCGCCTCGATCGAGATTCCCCCGTACGTGCGCGCCGTCGTTGAGCAGATCGCCTTCTGTGCGCGCGAAGACAAGCGGGTCGACAAACGCAGCGGCGTGAGCCAGCGTCTTCCCATCTCCACGATGGAGCTCGTCGTCTCCAACGCTGAACGTCGTGCGCTGCTCAACGGCGAGTCTCCTGCAGTCCCGCGCATCAGCGACATCTACGCGGCACTTCCAGGAATTACCGGCAAACTCGAACTCGAATACGAAGGCGAGATGCGCGGGGCCGACACCGTAGTTCGCGAGCTCATCCGCACCGCCGTCGGTAAAATCTTTGACCGCTACTTTAGCGAAACCAACACGCAGCAGATTGAGCAGTGGTTCAATCTCGGCGGCACCGTCAAGCTCGACGACAACCAGGCCAGCTCCGCAGCGCTCGCGGACGTCAGAAAGATCCAGGGTCTCTTCGAGAAGCTCTCGCCGCTCGAGGTTAAGGTATCCGACGATCCGCCGCGTGCTGTTGCCGCAGCCGAGTTCCTGCTCGAAGGCCTTGTCGCACACCGCAAGCTCAGTCGCAGCGAAGAACGCGGCTTTGCGGCGCAGGAAAAAGGATCGCGCAAACCAGAACGAGATCTCGAAGTAGAATTCGACGACTGGCAGCGGGCTCGCCGGTCAGGACGCGGTGGCGGCCTGAATTAGGCTGAGCAATTCAGAGGGAGTACTTGATGAAGCGCGTTCGCTACACAAAATTCAACGGCGACCTTGCCTCCGAGATGGACATCGAAGACCTCCTCAAGGCGCTCTCCGACTACCTGCTCGACTCTGGCTTCCGCGATCCCTACCTTCGCTTCCAGGATCTAGACCACACCCTCGACAATCTCCGCGATGCGCTGCGTCAACTACTGGAATCCGGAGAGATGTTTGACGATCACATCCGCGAGCAACTCGAACAGGCGATGCAGCAGAACAAGATGGATGAGCTCATCGACAAGCTCGTCCAGCGCATGCAGCAGGAGAACTACATTTCTTATGCCCAAAATCCGGGCCAGGCCGAGATCTCTGACGCTATGGGGCAGGCCGGTAATATCCAAGGCGAAATCCGCTTTGAAGTCACCGACAAGAGCCTTGACTTCCTCGGCTACAAAACACTGCGCGATCTTCTTGGCTCGCTGGGCAAGTCAAGCTTTGGCCGTCACGACACGCGCCACTGGGCCACAGGGGTCGAAGCCCACGGCGCGTCGCAGCGCTATGAGTTTGGCGACACCCTCAACCTCGACACCACTACAACGCTCAAGTCGGCCATCGCCCGCGAAGGCATCGGCCTTCCGCTCAATCTCGAGTACGACGATCTTCACGTCCATCAATGCGAGTACCAGAGTTCCTGCGCTACCGTCGTCATGCTCGACTGCTCGCACTCGATGATCCTTTACGGTGAAGATCGCTTCACGCCCGCAAAGAAAGTCGCCATGGCGCTGTCGCACCTCATCCGCACGCAATACCCGGGCGACTCGCTCTCACTGGTTCTCTTTCACGATTCTGCGGAGGAGCTTCCTGTCTCGCAACTCGCGCGCGTCAAGGTCGGCCCTTACTACACCAACACCTGCGAAGGCCTCCGTATGGCGCAGCGCATCCTTGCCCGCCAGCGCAAAGACATGAAGCAGATTGTAATGATCACGGATGGCAAGCCCTCAGCGCTCACGCTTCCCGACGGCCGCATCTACAAAAATGCCTACGGCCTCGATCCCCTCGTCGTCAGCGAGACGCTTGATGAAGTGGCGCGCTGCAAGCGCTCCAACATCATGATCAACACCTTTATGCTCGCTTCCGACTACGGACTGGTGCAGTTCGTCCATAAAGTATCGGAGATGTGCCGCGGCAAAGCCTACTTCACCACTCCAGACACCCTGGGTGAATATCTCCTCATGGACTACATGAATCACAAGTCGAAGACGATTCATTGAAGAACCGGCGGCTTTCCTTCTGATCGCGTGAAAAGATGAGCGGTGAGCGGAGCACCTCGTTGCGTCCACCGTTATGGTTCTCCCAGGTACCAATACGCGGACCTGGGCAGCCGGGGGCGATTGAGAAACTAGTGCTCGGACCGGGGGGTGTCCCCCCATCCTCTGGATCTAAATTTCCTTTTCTCATAGGCTTAGCGTAGGTTAGATCGCCAAGTGTCTCCTGGGGAAAGGGTTAGCTGCAGGTATCTCGACTCTCAACACTTAGCCGGCATCGATTTCCGGACAAACTGGACCGGTCGGTACGACGAGGCATTTGGCTCCAGTACAAGGATACGGAAATCATCGAAATAATCTGCAACAGTCAAGTCTGCCGGAAGGGCATGATTCCCCAGCCGGTACTGAGAAGATTTCTCTCGAAGTCAAGGTGCCGAGGGCCTCAAAACCTGAACAGGAACAATGGAACTCGGAAGAATCGCCACCGCTTTCATCACGTTGGAACTGATTCGAGTGGTTGCCTGATTGTTGGGAATGCTGTCCTCTCTGGAGCAGGGTACGCCGTTGAAAGCTGTTCTGGGTGTGTGACCGGCGATGGGGAAGTTGAGGCTAAGAAATTGTCAATGTCTCCATTG
>Ga0157374_10001522_pt1 | contig 19533 bp, 8 predicted proteins | sample M25metaG_FD_115308 | JGI IMG/M metagenome (GOLD analysis project Ga0157374, IMG submission 115308) | Miscanthus rhizosphere microbial communities from Kellogg Biological Station, Michigan, USA - M2-5 metaG | ecosystem: Host-associated > Plants > Roots > Rhizosphere > Soil | place: USA: Michigan... | reverse complement strand
CAGGTAGGTATAAAAAGAGTTGTTGCCAAAATTTGTTTCTAATTGTTTTTCCCCATAAATAAGCGTGTCTTTCAGTGTGTTGAATGACATCAGGATATCCGGGTGCATGTGTGCATTGGCAGGGAATGGCTCAAAAACACCTGTCACCCTGAATTCGTGTTTGATATTATCCAGACTTACCGTTTTATTAACCGGGTTCTCGTTGCCGAAATACTTCCTGGCCACCTCTGGTGTCAGCATTACGCTATAGGGGTCATTCAGACCGTTCTTCCTGTCGCCCTGAGTGATATTCACGCTGAATACATTGAAAAAATTCTCGTCGGCGAAAAAGCCGTTCTCTTCGTTGAAAAGCTTTTCCTTGTAGCGAAACACAACGGTGCCGTTGGGAAGTACCCTCGTTACCTTTTCAATATCCGGGAAAGCCGTTTTTAATAATGGGCCGAACGGCGGGGCGATACTGCTCAGGTGCAGATTTTCATCGCCGTTGCGCGACAAGAATGTGCGCGTAACACGGTAGGTTCTATCAGCGTTGTCATTGTACTTATCGTAGCTTAACTCGTTGATCAGGTAAGTGATAATGAGCAGGCAACAGGTGAGGCCTACCGTAAGGCCAAATATGTTAATGAATGAGATGAATTTATGCCGCGTAATATTGCGCCATGCGCTTCGTAGATAATTCCGTAACATGGTTTTAAGATTTGCTGGTTAATATCAATAAGACAGCACCGGAAACCTAAACGTTACAGGATTTTGCGATTTGTTAGTTGGTGATCGGTTAACCTGAAATTACTCCGGACCGATCACCAATGATCAACAAAAACGTTCACTCAGAACGCAAACTTTTTACAGGGTTGGCCAAGGCGGCTTTGATCGACTGGAAACTTATCGTAACGAACGCAATGAGCAACGCCACAACACCTGCTAACAAGAATACCCACCACTGGATATCGATGCGGTAAGCGAAATCCTGCAGCCATTTGTACATGGCAAACCAGGTAAGCGGGAAGGCTATGATGATGGCGATCAGCACCAGTTTCAGAAAATCAGCCGAAAGCATGGCGGTTATGCTTGCCGATGAGGCTCCCAATACCTTCCGGATGCCTATTTCTTTTACCCGTTGTTTGATCATAAACGCCGCCAGGCCGAAAAGTCCCAGGCCCGCGATTATCACTGCCACTACCGCAAATGAAGTAAATATCTTGCCGGTGCGCTGTTCGGATGAGTAAAGTGAGGCAAATTGTTCGTCGACGAAATAATAGCTGAATGGACTGGTTGCCTTGTAATCATTCCATTGATTTTTGATGCTGCTTAACAGACCACTTACATCGGCAGTTTTTATTTTCAACACAATATTGCCATGGCGGTGATTGGCCAGCATCATTAAGGGCGCTACTTTATCTTTTACCGATGAGTAATTAAAATCGGCAACAAGGCCCACCACCGTGAATTCCCTCCTGCCCGAACGAACGATAGTTTTCCCAATCGGGTTGACATTGCCCCAACCCAAATCACGCTGTGCTGCCTGGTTGATGACCACAGATGCACTATCGCCGGGAAAATCAGGCGATACCGCGCGACCGTCTATCAGCTTGATACCTAGCGTAGGCAAGTAATTGGCATCGACGCGGTAAATATTGCAGTGTATCTCGTTTTTGGTTTCGTCGCCCTGGCGTTCCTTAGCATATATCTGTGTTCCGTTCATATTGCCATTGCCGGGAATATCGGTTGTAACAGTTGCGTTTACTACCCGGCTGTCGTGCGTCAATTGGTCCTTGAATGCGAATTCGTTATTGCCAAGGGTGTAAGTGTCACTTAGCACAAGTAACTGGTCTTTATCATAGCCAAGCTTTTTGCTTTGCATAAAATGCAGTTGCTGGTAAACTATAAATGTGCATATGATGAGCGCGGTGGATACTGTGAATTGAAAAACCACCAGGCTGCTTTGCAGGAAGTTCTTTTTTGCTGGTTCTGTACCTGTGCTTCCTTTCAACACATTGATGATACGGAACGAGGACAGGAAAAATGCCGGGTACAATCCCGCCAGGATACCTACCAGCAGCGTTAGGCCCAGGCCTATCAGGATCGCCTTATAATTCAAAAAGAAACCGAAGGTAATGTGTTTACCGGCGAGGTTATTAAAGTAAGGCAGTAACAGGAATGTCAGCGCCAAAGCAAGCAACATAGAACATACAGTCAGCATCACAGATTCGACTAAAAACTGGGTTATGAGCCATTCTTTCAGCGAACCCATTACCTTTCGGATACCTACTTCCTTTGAGCGGCGTGCCGAACTTGCCGTGGAAAGATTGGTAAAATTAATACAGGCCAGTAACAGGATAAAAAAGGCCAGTGCACCGAAAATGTATACATAGCTGATATCGCTATTAGGCTCCAGGTCGTACTTGGTTGAGGTGTGCAGGTGTATATCAGTTACCGGTACCAGGTAAAAAACGAACGTGCCGACGGCTTTCTGTGCTTCGGCAAGACTCACACCCATATCCCGTTGTACCTCGGGCACTACGTGTTCGGCAACCAGCTTAGGAAATTGTGCCTCAAGCTTTTTGGGATCGGCATTTTTGTCCAGCTGCAAATAGGTATAAAAGCCTATGTTGCTCCAGGTTTGCTGCTGGTTGTGACCAATGGTGGACATGCTAACGAATGCATCATAATGGAAATGCGAGTTAGCAGGCACTTTATCTATAACACCGGTAACCTTCGCCAGGCCATTGCCAAATTTCAGCATTTTGCCTATGGGCTGTTCATCACCAAAATATTTTTTAGCCATGTCCTTATTGATCACCACGCTGTTAGGTTCAGTAAGGGCCGTTTTATCATCACCCCGGATCAGCGGAATAGAAAATACCCGGAGAAAATTCGAATCAGCGATAGCTATTTTCTGTTCCTTGAATTGCTTTTCCTTGTAACTTACAAACGTAGGCCCTTGCTGCAAGAGCCTGGTATAGGCCGATACCTCGGGATAGCTGTGTTTGATCCCCTCACCTACAGCGACATCTACCGAGACAAAATCCGTCATGCCGCCATTGGCTAATGTTTTTACGCCTACACGGTAAAGCTGCTTATACTTGGCAGCATAGGTATCGTAAGTAAGCTCCGAGTACAGATACGCTGCGATGAGCATGCAACAGGCAAGCCCTACCGACAGGCCAAAGACATTGATGAATGAGAACACCCGGTTTTTGACCAGGTTACGCCAGGCTGTCTTGATATAGTTCCGGATCATAGTGTGAGTTTAGCTGATGTGCAATCAAATTTATGCCAAAATTGTATTACGCTTGTTATGAATTGATTACAAGAATTTACAATGTACGAAACTGTTCGTAAACGAACAGTTTGCGTTCGCCGTCGATACAATTCTGCTATCAGCTTTCGTCAACCCACTTACTCAGACCGCAAACTCTTCACGGGGTTTGCCAACGCTGCTTTGATCGATTGCAGGCTTACCGTTACAAAAGCTATCAGCACACATAACACCGCTGCCAGCGCAAATACCCACCATTGTATATCAATGTGATAGGCAAAACCCTGCAGCCAGCGGTGCATAAAATACCAGGCGAAAGGTGCCGATATGACGATTGCTATCAGCGTAAGCTTAAGGAAATCTTTCGCTATCAGCAACACGATACTGCTTACTTGCGCGCCAAGCACTTTGCGAATACCTATTTCTTTGGTACGCTGAGCAGTGGCAAAGGCCGAAAGCGCAAACAGCCCCATGCATGCCAGCAAAATGGCCAATGTCGAGAATGTACTGAACATGGTCGACGTTTTTTGTTCGGTTATATACAGGCTATTGTATTCATCATCCAGGAAACGGTATTCGAACGGGCGTGACGGTGCACGTTCTTTCCATAGCTTTTGCAGGTTGGTTATAGTCGCCGGCATGTTCTTACCAGTTACTTTCACGAAGTAATAATTGGTAAACATCCTGTCGAGGAAAAGCATCAATGGACCAACGGGTTGATGGAGCGACGAAAAGTGAAAATCCTTTACCACGCCCCTGATCACACCGGGCGCATTCTTGTTTACGGTTTTGCCGATGGCTTGCTCGGGTGTCCAGCCCAGTGCTTTTACAGCCGTTTCATTCAGAATAAATGCGTAGCGGAAGTTTTTCCACTGGTTTGTTGTATCGCCTAATGCAAGATCGGCTTGGCTGAAATCTGACCCGGCAACCAGTTGCATATTCATGGTTTTGATAAAATCAATATCGCATGGCAATGCTTTGATACCGATATTGACCTTGCCGTGGCCGTTATCGGCCTTCAATGCGTCGCCCCATTGCACAAAAGTCGGCGCAGCATTCGCCCCGCTTACACTAACCACATTAGGCATGCGGCTTATTTCGGTTTTAACCGATTCATATTGATTATCTCTTATTGAGCGGCTTAACGGCAAAAGGATCACATGCTCCTTATCGTAACCCAGTTTTTTGTTGTGTATATAGCTAAGTTGCTGCAGGATAACGATGGTGGAAATAATAAGGAAACCTGACACTATAAATTGAAATACGATCAGCGATTGCCGGAAGGCGCCACCGGATGATGTCATTCTCAACCCCGATTTGAGTATGCTGATGAGTTTGGTATCCGATAGTACAAAGGCAGGGTAACTGCCTGAAACCAACGCAATAAACGCGCATAGCGCAAACAACAGGACAATCGGCAAAGGCTGAAACAATATGGTGAAGCTGAGCTGTTTCCCGGTAAGATGATCGAAATACGGCAGTAAAATAATAGCCAGTATAACGGCAACGACGAGCGACATGAACGTCACCAGGAACGATTCGCCTATAAACTGGTTGAACAGTTGCTTCTTTTGCGCTCCTAAAACTTTCCTGATACCGATCTCGGTAGAGCGGGCGCCGGATTGTACGGTAGCCAGGTTGGTATAGTTGATGCAAGCGATGATCAATATAAGTAAAGCAATGATGCCAAGGATGTAAACGGTCGTCATACTGCCATTTGGTTCCAACCCGTCATAGGCTGACTTGAGGTGTACATCCAATAAAGGTTCGAGAATATACTGCAACGGGCTGTTGGCTTCCTGGTGCAGTTCATTTTTGCTAACACCCAGCATATAATTATTCAGTTGCGAACGAAAACCTGTTAATTGGTTTTTATCCTTCAACAGCAAAAAAGTAATATAATTCGCGGTAAACCATTCCTCGCCCTTTGATGCTTCGAGTGTAGTGAATGAAGCTATAAAATCATATTTGATCTGCGAATTTTCAGGTGCATCGCCTACAATACCAGTCACCAGGAAATCTTTATTATCATTGATGCGCAGCGTTTTACCGATCGGATCGGCATTTCCAAAATACTTTCTGGCAGACGATTCTGACAATACCACTTTATTAGGCGCATCCAGTGCTGTTTTGATATCACCGCGCATCAGCGGGAATGAGAACATGGAGAAAAACGACGAATCGGCATAAAGGAACCGCTTTTCATCATATATCACCTCGCCGCTTTTAACTATTGCCGAGCCATTGATGATGCGCACAAAACTCTGTACCTGCGAAAACGTTCGTTTTATTTGCGGCCCAACTTTGGTGCCTGTTAGCGCGACTTTTTCTTTGCCGCCCTCGTCATATTGCATCACCATGCGCACCAAACGATCTGAGTTTTTATTAAACCGATCGTAACTGAGCTCGTTGATAATGAATAACCCGATCAGCAGGCAACTGGCAATACCAACAGTAAGCCCGATGATATTTACCGAAGTGTATATCTTGTTCTTTTGCAGCCTGCGAAAGGCGATCTTGAAATAACTGCGAAACATATAATTGCGATTTAATTTTTCATGAGACCACTGTGGTGTGGTTTCATAGGTCGAAATTATAGCCGCAAAACGGGGCTGACGCCCCAAGTTATAAGATGGTCGCTCTTTTTTAAGCTCATTTTTATACTCGGCGGGGCTTTTCCCGGTTAACTGCCGGAAGGTCCGGTTAAAAGTAGTTTTAGAATTGAAACCCGATTCAAATGCGATACCCAGGAGCGTGATATGATCATACGCCGGGTCCTGCATTTTGCTGATAACATCCCGCACCCGGTATTCATTAATAAAATCATTGAAGCTTTTTTTGAGAACCGTGTTGATTAGCCGTGATAATTCATGTGTGTGCAGGTTAAGTTTTTCGGCCAGTGAGCCCAGGCTTAGTTCCGCATCCCGGTAATATGAATTTGCGTCCATAGCCTTCTTCAACCAGGTGCCTTTTCCCCTTAATTCACCCGGGGCAGATGGCCGTAAAACCGGCGACGGCTGCAATATTGCACCTCCCTGCGGCCTTAAAAAAGCAGCCGCGGCTGTCCATATAATAATGACTGCGAAAAAGATGTAAAAGGGGTAATAAACGTGTATCCCTAACTGATTACCGTAACCCAAATAATCTACAGCAGCATATGATATCCACAATAGCCAAAGCAAGGCAGTGGCCACCAGTAAGCGGCGCAGCCACTGGAATTCAAGACGCGACCGGTCCATCAGCACGGGCTGCAATCGCCGGTAAAAATCCTGTATCAGCCTGTGCGCATAGTGCAGGTAGGTTATTATGGAAATAAATATGAGCAATTGTAAAACCGGGTTCAGTAGCTGAAAGACCGGCGTGGCGTAGGTAGCAGAGCCAGTTGCGATGCTTTCTTTAATTTCCAATGCCAGCGCGCCTTGTTCGAGCAACAAAGGACTGAAATGCAGCAGATCCTTCCAGCGGAATTTATACTCCGGCCGCGTTATCCTCAGTACGTAAAAATAGATCAGCGGCCCCAGCGCCAGCAAAAATTGCATTGGGAGCCGGTCCCAATGCGGCAGGTTGGTTTCCAGCCGGATGTCGATGCCCAGGACACGGATCATCCACAGGATCATAGTGGCGAGCGCCACAGCAAGAAATCGGTTTGCTGTACGATTGATACTTTTTGTAAACCACAGCAGCAGGGCAAAAGTCAGCCCGATAAATATCATCCCGAAGAAAAACAGGTCGTACAGGGTGATATGGAGCGTATAAGTATTCAATCAGTCTAAGTTAACTAATCTAAGTCCATAGCCGATAGACCATGGCCTTTATTCTGATCTAAGACTCTTCACCGGATTGGCCCATGCAGCTTTGATGGCCTGCCAGCTCACAGTAGCCAGGCAAATCGCCAGGCTTGTCACCAACGTCACGCCAAATATCCATAGGCTCAATTCTGTTCTGTAAGTATATTTCGACATCCAGCTGTAGGCATACCACCAACTTAGAACCGCACCTATCGGGAACGAAATGAGTACCAGCACCACGAACTCCTGCGACAGGTTGAGCCACAGGCTGCTGATGGATGCACCCAATACCTTGCGGATACCGATCTCTTTACGCCTTTGTTCTGCCGAGAATGAAGCCAAACCGAACAAGCCTAAACAGGAAATAATGATGGTAAGACTGGTGAATATGATTGCCATATTACCCAGCCGCTTTTCGTTATTGAATTTATTGGCGAATTTATCGTCGACGAATTTGTATTCGAACGGATATTCGGGGTTATACTTTTTGTAGATATTTTGAATGATATCCATGCTTGCGGTAGCCGATTTCGCGGGGTTCAGGCGCAGGCCTATATTGCCGGTCCAACCTTTGATAAAACCAACAATGGCCGGTTTCACCGGATCGTATGGTGAACCCCAAACAAAATTTTCGACCACGCCTACTACGCGACAATTTTTATCCTGGTATTTTACGATCTGGCCCAGTGGTTCTTTAAAACGCATCATTTTTACGGCAGCCTGGTTCAGGATTATCGCAGCTGAATCAGCCGGATACGCCTCTGAAAAATCGCGGCCCTCTATTAATTTCAAACCATAGGTATTTACAAAATGATAAGTAACCGCTATCTGGTCGATAGGTATTTTATCCTCACCGGGTAATTGGCCCTGCCAGGTAATGCCCCACGAACTGCTGTTATTTTGAGATATGCTGTTCCCCACCAAGGCTGCATCCGTTACCGCACCGGCACTGATCAGTTCCTGCCTGAAAGCGTCAAATTTCTTATCCATTACACCATCATCCGGCATTTCAACCAGGCCGCGCTGATCGTAGCCTACGGGACGGTCTTTGATATAATTGATCTGCTTGTAGATAAATATACTTACGAGTATTAGCGCTACCGCGAAAGTGAATTGAGCGACAACCAATATCTTGCGCGGAGTTACCACTGATTTCACCTGTGTTATTTGGCCTTTCAGCACCTTTACGGGTTGGAACGACGACAGGAACAAGGCCGGATAACTGCCGGCAACTATGCCTGTGACCAGTGTCACCCCAAGCGCTGCTATCCAGGCAAAAACATTGTTGTAAGGCACATGAAGATTGATATTGATCAGCGAACTGAATTTACCAGAAAGCAGCCAAACCAATGCAACCGCTACCACGAATGAAAAAAGCGCCATCAAAACAGATTCGCCGATGAACTGGGTGATCAGTGCCATCCGGCTTGAGCCAATGGCTTTGCGGATACCTACTTCCCTTGCCCTGCGTTCGGACCGTGCCGTAGACAGATTCATGAAATTGATGCAAGCGATGAGCAATATACCTATGGCCAGGTAAAGGAACAGGCGCACCGATTCAATTGCACCACCGATGTTTTTACCGTTCTTGAATTGGCCATACAGGTGTTCCTTTGAAAAAGAGTAAAGGAATATCTCGTTCTCTTTATTGTGAGGGTCGTATTTAGCGACAATGTTCTTCACCTTTGCATTGATCGCTTCCAGTGAGGCAGTTGATTTCAGCATCACATAAGTTTGGAAGGAATAATTACCCCAGCCCGATGTTTTGATCCAATCGTTGTGTATCTCGAAACCTTGCCATGACATCAGGGCATCAAAGTAGAATGTTGAATTTTGCGGGTTATCATTCACAACTCCCGTTACTTTCATCTGGTACTTATTGTCCATTTTGATCACCTGCCCTATCGGGTTCTCATCACCAAAAAGTGCCCTTGCTTCAGATTCGGTTAATATCAGGGACGAAGGATCGGCAAAAGCTGTTTTCCTGTCGCCGCGAATAAACCTGTAGCTAAACATGTCGAGGAAAGCAGGATCGGCAGACATAACGCCAATTTTCAACGACTTGTTCTTGTAATTCACCAGGTCGTGGTTGGTCCAATTGGTACGGGCAATTTTGTCGATCTCAGGAAAATCTTTGCTCATAGCCGGCGCCAGCGGCACGGGCGTTGCAGAGTTGGTGTGTATCTCGCCGTTGCTGGGCTGATTGCGCAAAACATGGTACAGCCTGTCGTTATTGACGTGAAATCTATCGAAACTAAACTCGTTATAGACATAAATGAGCAGCATAAAGCTAACTGCCATTCCAATGGCGAGCCCGCCTATATTGATGACGCTGTAAAGGCTGTTCTTTCTCAGGTTCCGCCAGGCTACTTTCAAATAGTTCTTTATCATAAGACTGTACTTTGATCTTGCTAAAAATGAAGAATAAAAAAAGCCGGAACAATGTCCCGGCTCTATTTCATTGAAATATTAGTTCAGTGAGAGGTTAACGCGGTTGCTGCCGTTCACATCAATATTAGGGCCACCGCCGTTCAGCTTGCCTTCCACCCTGTCCTTTTCTTTGGTGCCGTCGAAATTGCCGCTGAAATCAGCTGTTACCTTGTCGGCATGCAAATTCAAGTTAAAGCCTTGTTTTGATGGCAATTGCAGGTCGACATGGCCGCCGCTGGCATCTATCTTCACCGATTTGGTAACCGAAGCCATCTGTACATGTATGCTGCCGCCGCTGGTATAGGTATCCAGGCTGCCGGACAAGCCGGATAAGTCGATACTGCCGCCCGAAGTACCGGTGCGCAGGTCGCCTTTAATATTATGACCATGGATGCTGCCGCCGCTGGTTTCGGCATTAACCCTGCCATCCAGGTTTTCCAGGTTCAACGAACCGCCGGAAGTACCCAATTTTATTGTACCGGAGCAGTCGCTCGCATGTACGCTGCCGCCGCTGGTTTCCATATCGATGTTGTCCTTTGAATCCTGTATCCACATGCTGCCACCGGACGTTCTGCCATAAATGTGGCCGGTCAGGTGATCAACATGCAGGCTGCCGCCGCTGGTCTCAAAACGCTCTTCACCGCTCAGGTTATCCAGGTGGATGCTGCCGCCGCTGGTGCCGAGGTTAGTAGCCGTATTTTGAGCGACGTAAACTTTGAAAGCAATATTCAGCTGCCTGCGCCAGTCCCAGCTACCGTCATGCTTTCTTTTCGCTGAAGCATGCAACTCGCCGCCGCTAACGTTGATGTCGACGATGTAATCCTCGCTCAGGCGCCTTTTGATCTCGTCATTGGATGGTGTGGTTCCGTTGTTACCGGTAACATACATTTCGATACGCGATTGCTGACCGGATGCGCCGCTTACGCTGATGCTGCCGCCAGAGGTATTTACATATACTTTTTTAATACCGTCGTTGGTCAGCGATTTGGTCAGGTACGGCGTTTTGTTATCCTGCGCCGAGGCAAAAACTGCCTGGCCCGCAAGCGCTAATAATATTATATAAGCTTTTTTCATGATCTTATGGTTTATTGTTTGGTGATTTTGCTGTTAGTTAAATCTAATGTCTATGTGGCCGCTGTTGGCATTGGCGTCAACTGATGCTCCGCCGCCGTTCACCGTACCATGAACATGTCTTTCATCAAAAGTGCCCTGGAAACCATTGAATTCGTGCGAGTTTACCCTTTCAGCATTCAAGTTTAGGTCCAGGCCCTGTTTGGCCGGTAGTTCCAGATTGATATTACCGGCGCTGGTAGCCAACCGCAAATATTTGCCTACTTGTTTCACCTGGGCGTTTAAGCTGCCTGCGCTGGTGTGCGCGTCGAGGCTGCAATTCATATTTCTCAGGTCGATACCGCCGCCGGATGAGCTGGTTACCAGTTCGCCCTCGATATTAGAAGCACGAACACCACCACCACTGGTAGTCGCGTGAATATTGCCTTTCAGATCGTTAAGCTCCAAACCACCGCCTGAGGTACGGAGGGTAATATCGCCGTTGCAGTTTTCGGCAGTAATTCCGCCGCCGCTGGTAGTCAGGCTGATGTTATCGCCTGAGTCCTGCACGTGGATGCCGCCACCTGATGTAGTACCGTGAATATTACCGGTAACTGAATACACATCCAGACCGCCGCCACTGGTCATAAAATCTTCTTTACCTTTCAAATGATCCAGGTGGATACCACCGCCGCTGGTTTTCAGGTCGGTGGTAACTTGCTCCGGAACGTATATTTTGAAGGAAATACTTAATCCGTCTTCGTTCCAATCGATATGGTCGTGTTTATTCTTAACAATAGCCTGCAATTGGTGGTTGTTTACATCGATACTCAGGTCGAAATTTTCGTCCAGGCGTTTCTTGATCTCGTCCTTAGACAGATCATGGCCATTATTACCACGGATATAAACTTCGATACGCGGAGCCTGACCCGATTCGCCACTTACGTGTATGCCGCCTGCGGATGTCTTTACCACAACGTTGCTGATGGCATCATTTGCCAGCGACTTTGTGATATAAGGTGTCTTATCGTCCTGGGCCAATGCAAGGGTGCTTAAGCCGCAGGCGAATAATAGTGTAAAAAAGGTTTTCATTGTTTCCTGTGTTGGTTTACTATGAGACAGAATTTCAAACCAATACGTTGCACGGGTTTTAAAAAAATCTAATTTCTAAACACTAAATTCTAAACGAACTCATTCGGAACGCAGGCTCTTAACCGGGTTAGCCGTCGCCGCTTTGATAGCCTGGAAGCTGATAGTAACCAGTGCTATGACAACTGATACCAGGAATACGGCGAAGAAAATCATCCACGAAAGATCGATACGGTAAGCAAAATCCTGCAGCCAATTGTGCATTACCCATACGGCAAGCGGGATTGCGATCACATTGGCAATAAGCACCAGTATGAGGAAGTTCACCGAAAGTAAAACAACAATTCGTTGAACCGATGCACCCAATACTTTGCGCACGCCTATTTCCTTTACCCGCTTTTCGGCAGAATAAGATGCTAAGCCGAACAGGCCCAGGCAGGATATAAATATGGCCAGCCCCGAAAGTATGCCCACGATCTGGCTTTTTTGCTGATCGGCGCGGTAGATCTCGTTGAAGTGTTCGTCCAGGAACTGGTATTCGATCGGGTTATCAGGATTGACGCTGCTCCATTTAGCTTTCATGAACGCAATCGCGTCGGCCGAGCGGCTGCCGTTGATCTTAACCGATACATTGCCGAATCCAAATTTGCGTGCACTGATCATGAACAATGGTTCGACTTTATAATGCAATGTGTTAAAATTGAAATTCTTGGCGACAGCAACGATCGTTCCCAAAGAGTCGAACCCGAAGTGCTCGCCGATAAGCGACGACATAGGCCTTTTCGGATGGTCCTTAAGCAGCTCCTGCGCCAGGGCTTCGTTCACAATATATTGCCGCGCATCTTTTGCAGTATCACCCGAGAAATTGCTGCCGTATAGTATTTTCATTTTATACAGCGACAAATAGTTGGTATCGACCACCAGAAGTGTTGTTCCCAGGTCTTGTTTCGGGCCATCGTGCGGCCTGAAGGATACGCCTGTCTGATCGAGGTGACTGCCCAAAATATCCTGTGATGCGGTAACTCCTGCTATCAGTGTACTGCCCAACAGCGCATTCTTAAATTTGTCGTAGTTTTTATAAGTAATGCCATCCAGCTTCACGTTGATGATCTGGTCGCGGTTATAACCCGGATCCTGCTTTTGCATGAAATTCAGTTGCCGCACTACGAACACAGTGGCTACCATCAGGAAAATAGCACTTGAGAACTGGGTTACTACCAGCACATTGCGCATCAACCCTTTGTTACGGCCAACCCGGATCGAACCTTTCAAGACTTTCACTGCCTGGAAGGACGATAAATAAATAGCCGGGTAAATGCCTGAAATGATACCAACAAGAATGGTTCCGCCAAAAACAGTGGCGATGACACCAAAATTATTGAATACATTAAGCGTGATGTCCCGCTGGCTCAGGTTATTGATATAAGGCAATGACAGTTCGACCAAAACAATTGCGAATACCAATGAAATGAGGGATATTAATACCGTCTCGCTCAGGAACTGGATGGCCAATTGAAAACGGTATGCCCCTATCGATTTGCGTATGCCCACTTCTTTGGCCCTTTCGACCGATTTCGCGGTTGATAGATTGATAAAGTTGACACAGGCGATCACTAATACGATCAACGCTATTATTGCGAAGAGATTGGTGGTCTTCTTATCGAATTTCTGGAAATTGACATAGTCCAGGCCGATATCAGCTGAGCCTGCATGTACATCTTTGTATTTTAACAGGAATAATTTGTAATACTTCCAGTTATCGCCTCCGAGGTGCTTTTTTAAGTATGCAGGAAACCTGGCTTCCATCGCAGCCTGGTTTGCACCCGGCGTAAGCACAAAGTAGGTATCTAACCAGTTACCACCCCAATTTTTATACATGTCTGGTTTGATGATGGTATTGAACGAAAACAGCGCGTCAAACTGTAGCTGAGAGTTTTTGGGAACATTCGCCAGAATACCGGTAACAACAAAACTGGTGGTATCGCCGCTATAATGCGTGATGGTTTTACCGACCGGGTTCTCGTCGCCAAAAAGTTTTTTAGCCGTCTCTTCGGTGATCATAGCCGAATGAGGTTTCAGCAACCCCGTCAGATTATCACCTTTAAGCACGGGAAAATTGAATATTTTCAGAAAGGTAGTGTCAACAAAATAAGCTTGTGTCAGGAATATCTTCTTTTCCTTTTGCGTAATTTGATAGCGGTCCGTCCAATGGATGCGGGTAAAGCTTTTGATCTCGGGGAATTCCTGCTGCAGCGTCGGTCCCATCGGGAACATGGACAAAGCCACTTTTTGCGTGGCGCCCTGGCTACCTATGGTTTGCACCTCGTTCAGGCGGTAGATATGGTCGGGTTGAAAATTGTCAAAACTCTTTTCATAATGCACAAAAAGCATGATAACGATACATGCGGCCATACCCACAGCAAGGCCGATAATGTTGATAGCCGAAAAAACCTTGTTCTTCCACAGGTTGCGCCAGGCGACTTTGATGTAGTTCTTTATCATGACAAATAAATTCTAAACTCTAAAACCTAAATTCTAAATACCTTTTACCTTTATCCTTTTGCCTTTTATCTCATTCCGAGCGCAGGCTTTTTACCGGGTTCATTAATGCTGCCTTAATAGATTGGAAACTGATCGTCGCGAAAGCAATGATCAATGCCACAACACCTGCTGCCACAAACACCCACCAGCTAATAGTGATACGGGAAGCAAAATCGCGTAGCCATTGATTCATAACATACCAGGCAATGGGGAACGCTATAACAGCCGCTATCACAACGAGCCGGACAAAATCCTTCGACAATTCTTTTACGATTTGCGGAACAGTAGCGCCCAATACTTTGCGCACTCCGATCTCTTTCATCCGCTGGGTAATAGTGAATGCCGATAAACCGAGTAAACCCAGGCAGGCTATAAAGATAGCAATGCCTGAAAAAATGGTGAACAGTCCACCCTCGTACTGCTCGCTTTTATAAAGCTGCCCAAATTTTTCGTCCAGGAAATTGTATTCAAAAGGAACTTCCGGCTCATAGTTGTGCCATGTATTCATCAGGGCAGAGATGGCGGATGCCGTATTGTGTCCGTCGACTTTTACTGAAACCTTATAATAAAAATTATACGGTGATATGGAAAATAATAACGGGATGATCTGCTGGTGCAGGGATTCGAAATGAAAATCCTTTACCACACCAATAACTTTCCCCTGCATATCGCCATATTTAATATCCTTTCCAATGGCGTTTTCGGCGCCTGTCCAGCCCAACGCTTTTACCGCTGCTTCGTTGATCACGTAACTTTTGGCATCGGTAGTAAAATTGCGTGAGAAGCCACGTCCGGCGGCCATATGGATGCCGTAGGTTTCGAGGAAATTATAATCGGTATTGATAAATTTCAAATCGATCTTAAGGCGCTGCATCGAGCCATTTTGTACAATGGATGCGTCCGAAGCCCTTAGTAATCGATCAGACGGTATATCAGACGAGCGCCCCACATCTTTAATAGCCGGGGTTTTTAAGAGATCGCTCCTGAAAGCATCGAACCTGCTGTTCAGATCGAAAGGCATATTCATCGTGATCATGTGATCTTTGCTGAAACCCAGCTCCTTATTCTGAATATATTGTAATTGCTGGTAAACGATAGTCGTAGCAACGATGAGGATAATGGAAATTGAGAATTGCACCACTACCAGTACTTTACGGAATGATATGCTCCCCTTGCCAATATTCAGGATACCCTTTAAAACCTTCACTGGTAGGAATGAGGACATGAACAGCGCAGGATAAATGCCGCTAATAAACCCGATTATAAAGGGAAGTGCCAATATACATAGTACGACTGACCAACTTAAAATGGTATCGAATGATAGAGCCTGGCCTGATAATTCATTTACTATCGGAAGTAAAAGGAATGTAAGCAAAACAGCGATGGACAATGCAATGAATGTTACCAGCACCGATTCGCTCAAAAATTGTGTAATGATCTCTTTTCGTTGTGCGCCTATTACTTTGCGAACCCCTATTTCCCTGGCACGTAATACCGAGCGCGCGGTAGAGAGGTTCATATAATTGATGCAGGCGATCAGCAATATGAATAATGCGATAGCAGAAAAAATGTACACCCGTTTGATGTCTCCATTCTCCTCGATCTCAGTATCCAGGTGCGAGCGCAGATGTATATCGGTAAGTTTCTGGAATACAAGACTTGTTGCCTGGTGTGTTTTTTTGTTTGGCGGCAGGTGCCCCAGGTGGACGTATTTATCCAGGAAATAAGGTAATTGCTTTTCCACTGCTTCAACGTTGTAATTCTTCGGGAAAAGCAGGTAGGTAAAAAAAGCGTTATGATTGAACTTAGTTTGCAGCAACTGATCTCCATAAACGGCTGTATCTCTCAGTGTATTGAATGACATAAGTACCTGCGGGTGCAAATGAGAATTTGCAGGGAAAGACTTAAATATCCCCGTGACCCTAAATTCGTGCTTATTGCCGCCAATTTTTATTGTTTTATCCAGCGGATCCAAGTCGCCGAAATATTTGTGCGCAATTTCTTCTGTAAGCATTACGCTGTATGGTTCGCGCAGCGCTGATCGCTGGTCGCCTTTCAGAATGGGCGTATTGAAAAAGTTTAATGTGTTTTCTTCTGCATAAAGAGCGTTCGTTTCGTTGAACAGTTTATCCTTGTAGGCCAGTGATGTATTACCCGGGTTGAAAATACGCGTTGTTGCTTTAATATCCGGGAAAGCATTTTTAAGCAGCGGGCCGAACGGCGGTGCAACCGAACCGGTATGCAGGGTTTCAGCGCCATTATCTGAGTAAAATATGCGGGTAACGCGATAAATATCATCGGCATTTTTGTCGAATTTGTCATAGCTGCGCTCGTTAATGATATACACCAGGATAAGCAAACAGCATGTGAGGCCAACTGTCAAACCAAATATGTTGACGAATGAAATAAAGGGCTGCCTTTTGATATTTCTGAAAGCGCTTACCAGGTAATTTCTTATCATGACATTATGGGTTTATTGGTTCATTGTAGTCCGAAAGTCCGAAAGAGAGGTTCGGGTGAAATTCTGATGTTTTCATCTCAAAACACTTTTACAACTTAAAATATCATTCGATCGATGTCAGTCTTTCGGACTTTATTCAGATCTCAAACTATTCACCGGGTTCATTAACGCTGCCTTTATCGATTGGAAACTTACTGTAGCCAAGGCAATGATCATTGTAATGAAAGCGGCCAGACCGAATATCCACCAGTTCATATCAGTCGGGTAAGCAAAATCCTGCAGCCAGATATTCATGGCGTACCAGGCTACCGGGAAGGCAATGACCGAAGCGACGATCACCAGTTTAAGCAGGTCCTTAGATAGCATGGTGACGATATTTTGTACCGATGCGCCTAATACCTTACGCACACCTATCTCTTTGGTGCGGCGTTCGGCGGTGTATATGGCTAAACCAAGTAAACCAAGGCAGGCTACAGCTATAGCAAGCCCTGTGAATATACCGAATACCTGGCCCATGGTTTGGTCGGCGCGGTACAGTGTATCGAAATCTTCATCCAGGAAACTGTATTCAAACGGGCTATCGGGCAGGAACTTCTTCCAGGTAACGGTTAACGCGTCGATGGTCTTTGCATAGTCGCCTGGTCTTATCCTGGCCGTCACATAAGAAGTATTGAGTTTATAAGTTTTTGATGTCGTATAAAATAACGCAAACGGGCCGACAATTTGGTGAAGTGATTCGGTATTGAAATCTTTTAAAATTCCTACCACTGTAAATCTGACATCACCGCCACCCGGATACCTTAGGTGCTTCCCTATCGGGTTCTTCCAGCCCATCAGTTGTGCCGCCCTTTCGTTCAGGATGACCGATGCAGAGTCGGTAAAGCTTTTCGAAAAATTGCGGCCTTCGATCAATTTCATCTTCATTGTAGGCACAAAGGATTCATCTACTATGTAGGATGACATGTCTACATTTTTTTCCGGCGCGTTACTATTAGCCGCTTCCGGTTCAGGGATGTAAGTATCTTCAAAAGACAGCTGCGTTGCCGGCGCGCTGGTACTTACGCTGGCACTTGATACTCCCGGCAATCGTGTCAACTCCTGCCTGAACGATTCTTCGGAATTGCCCAGCCGACCGGCATCGGCGATCACAACAATGTTGTCCTTATCAAAACCAAGGTCTTTAGACTGGTTGTATTTCAGTTGTTTGTAAACAATGATGGTACAGATCATCAGCACAGTAGATACCCAGAACTGGAAAACCACCAGTGCATTGCGGGTAAAGAAACTGCTGCCTGTCGTTTTGAAATCACCCCTGCCCTTTAAAACCGTTACCGGCTTGAACGACGTTAAATAAAATGCCGGATAACTGCCTGCAAGCAGGGCTGTTAAGGCTACTATAATAAGTACGCCGGCAACAGTCCACCCACTCACGAATTTTGTGAAACTTAATTCTTTTGATGCCAGCTGGTTAAAAGCCGGCAGCGACATCACAACTATAAATAATGCAATAGCCGTAGCGCAAAGGGTGTATAAAAATGCCTCGGCCAGGAATTGTCCCATCAGGCTTTTTCTTTCCGAACCCAATACTTTACGAATACCAACTTCCTTGGCCCGCTTGGCTGACTGTGCTGTAGCCAGGTTCATGAAGTTGATGCAGGCCAAAAGAATGATGAACAAAGCCACCGCCGAAAAAACATAGATGTATTTGATATCGCCCGACGCGAAATACCGGTTACCGACCTGCGCGGAATACAGGTGCATATCTTTAACAGGTTGCAGCAGTATATCGTATTTTCCGCCTTTTTTGATAAACTCGTCAAAAGGCTGACCGATGCGTTTAAACCCATCGGCTGCCTGTGTGCGTACCATTGCCGGAAATCTTCCCTCCAGCTTTTGAATGCTGGCAGGATCGGTTGCTATTCCGGGCTTTAGTTTAACAAACGTCCCGGTTTGCAGCCATATCCAACTCCAGGTGAAGTGTTTGATCAGTTTGTTGCCAACATTGGATTGCAGCACATCGAATTGCAGCGACGATTGCTCAGGAATATCCTTAAGGATACCGGTAACGACAAACGGCGCCGTATAACCATCTATGACCAGGTTTTTGCCAATCGCATTAGTGCTGCCAAAATACTTCAGGGCAGCGCGTTCGGTGATTACCGCCGAACCCGGACCGTTTAGACAGGAGGCACGGTCGCCGGCTATCATCTGGTAGCTGAAAAACTGCAGGAAATTAGAGTCGACAGAAAGTAATTTATTTTCGGTAAATGCGCTTTTCCGGCCGTCGACAATCGAGTGGATAACCTGGCTGCCCGGTTTGAATATACGGGTGAAGCTTTCTATCTCGGGGAAGCTGCTGAGCAACGCCTGACCTACCGGCGGCGGCGTATGGGCTGCAATAAACTCGTTATTACCCATTTTTTCGTGGATGTTCACCCGGAATATCCGCTGCGAATCCTTAAAGAAACTATCGTAGCCAAACTCATCCTTCACATACATACCTATCAGCATCACACAAGCCAGTCCGACAGCCAGGCCGCTGATGTTGATGAAACTGCTTACTTTATTCCTGATCAGGTTTCGCCGGGCTATTTTGATGTAGTTACGTATCATGGCTTTGGTTCATTAGTTCATTAAACAATCACTACTCTGAGCGTAAACTTTTAATAGGGTTCATTAATGCTGCTTTGGCTGATTGGAAGCTTACGGTCACAAGTGTAATTAGTATAGCAATCACACCAGCTAAGACGAATACCCACCACGAGATCGGCAGATAGTACTGATAACTCGACAGCCATTTGCTCATGCCCCACCAGGCTACCGGGGTCGCAATGATCATGGCTATTATAACCAGGATCACGAACTCCCTTGACAGCAGGGTAAATAACGAGCCTACGCTTGCGCCCAGCACTTTG
>Ga0157374_10001521_pt1 | contig 19533 bp, 20 predicted proteins | sample M25metaG_FD_115308 | JGI IMG/M metagenome (GOLD analysis project Ga0157374, IMG submission 115308) | Miscanthus rhizosphere microbial communities from Kellogg Biological Station, Michigan, USA - M2-5 metaG | ecosystem: Host-associated > Plants > Roots > Rhizosphere > Soil | place: USA: Michigan... | reverse complement strand
TCGTCGGGAATCAACGTGCAAATTTGCGGTGATTGTCACCTGATGAATTTCGGAGGATTTGCTACGCCGGAGCGGCACATGGTTATGGACATTAATGATTTTGATGAAACGCTACCTGGTCCATGGGAATGGGATGTGAAACGTCTCGCAGTAAGTTTTATCCTGGCGGCACGCGAAAAAAACCTCAACACTAATAATGCAAGGGATATCGTAATGGATCTGATCACCGCTTATCAAAACGCGTTAGACGAATTCGCCAATATGAATCTGCTTGATCTTTGGTATTTGAAATTTGACCTGGAAGAAATAGTTAAGGAACAAAAAAGTGATGAGTTGAAAGACAGGCTTGCAAAAAACCTGGCAAAAGGGAACAAACAAACACACGACAAGGTATTCTATAAAATGACCAGTGATAATATGGGTCAATTCACTATCACAGATCAACCGCCTTTGATCCTCCATCCTTTCAATCTCGAAGAGTCCAGGGACATGATCAATACTTTTTTTGAACAATATAAATCTACACTGCAACCCGACAGAAGGCTTTTGTTTGAACAGTATCATATAACAGATGTGGCTCTGAAAGTAGTCGGGGTCGGGAGTGTGGGTACACGTTGCTATGTCGCACTGCTGCTGAACGACAACAATGAGCCATTATTTATCCAGGTTAAAGAAGCTCGCCAATCAGTACTCGAGCCTTTCAACAAGGCAAGTATTTACGGACATCATGGAGAACGGATCGTCCAGGGTCAGCGATTGATGCAATCGGCCAGCGATATTTTCCTGGGATGGACTACGGGTCCGCAAGGGAGACAATATTACCTGCGCCAATTGAGAGATAAAAAAATTTCACCCGACATCAATACCTTGAATAAAGAATTCCTGACCATCTACGCACAGTATTGTGCGAGGGTTTTGGCAAAGGCGCATTGTAAAACCAACCAGGGAGCAGTCATTTGTGGTTATATCGGAAAGGGAAATCGTTTCGCAGAATCCATTGCGCAGTTTGCTGAGCTCTATGCCGATCAGACGGAAAAAGACTTTGAAGAATTCAAAAAAGCTATTCAAAAAGGCGAGCTCCCTGTCGCAAAAGATCCTGCAGACGCGTTGCAGGCGCAATGACGCTGTAGTATTGCCCGTCAATGAAAATTTTCCTTTCAAAAAAAATAATTTATGGTCGCGCCGAAATTTGATCATGAACTTTTCGCCTCTGAGGCGAGGTGGGATGTGCATTTATAAGTGAGATACTTGCAACGGCCTGTCTTTTTTTTACTTATACATTTCATTGCCCGAAAAAAATTAAGAAACTACACACCATACGGCATACCGATCTTGTACAGCATTTTAAATATTTTTTTTTCGGCTCCTTCGGGTGATAGTGCAAATCCTGCGCGGAGTTTTGGGCCGGCAAGCGCCGGTGGAGTTGAATGAGAATCGATTTTCCAGACGATTTTATATGACATAAATCATCCCGCAAATGACCAATGTCATTGTTGTTTAATCAATTTCTTTGAACATTTGTATTCATATCTTCTCATAGCAGTTTGGTTTTCGGGGCTTAGTTTCAACTAAGTCCTTTTTTGTTGGGTGTTCAAATAAAAAGCCAGCAATATTTAATATCTCCGTGAATCTACGCTATACAATTTTCTTGCCTTCTCATTGGTGTGGCTGCACATCGTGATGGCGATGATGTCTCTTATGTGAATAGGTCCTGGTAAAGAAAGCTACCAGCATTTGCAAACCACCAAGGGCCACGTGCGGCTGCCATATATAACCGGCAAATCCAAATATCCACGGTGAAGCCGCCAATAAAGCACCCGTTATCATATCAAGTCGCACATGTTGTCGCATAGACATGACCGGAAAAAGCCCAAATTCGTATCGCGTCAATAAAGAGAAGGTGATTTCAATTACTCCAAAAAGGGTCGGGATAAATACTTCTATTGCATTTTCAAAATTAAATAGGGTTGGCCCTACTACCAGCAAGATTCCAATGAAATAGTCGATGAATCCATGAACTCTTGGCTCAATAAATTTCATTGTCAGAAAATTTTTCCCGGAAAAAAACCACAAATAATGCCTCGTTGCATCACGATCCGGGATTGATTATAGAACAATGATGTTAATACCTATTTGGTCAATGACACATGACCGCACCAAAACCCCTTTGAAGTGCCGACAAATTTACTCAATTTTTCCTTTAGATTTGATGGCTTCATCATTTGATGTAGACAGTTTTAAGTCTTTCGGGAAGGCCGTCCCGACCTTGTTAAGCACAAGTACATCGCTAACTGTGGTCCATCGTCAATACCTAAAATAATTGTGCGTCAACGTCCATGTTGGGACAAGCCATCTGTGTCGCAATCGCCTGCGACAGTGTTTATCCTGGCTACTGGCGATGCTTTATGCCAAATTTTGCAATTGTTCACAAGTTCATCAAAAAGTTTATCAGGTTATGGGTGATTGTTTGCATCACAATTTTTTTATGTAAGCATTTGCCCTTATGTTTACAAAACGCTTCTTGCTTGTAGGCAGCAGTCATGCTGCTGAAATCTATTTCCATATAAAAAAATTTTCTTTACGGGCTGTTGACCTTGAATATGGAATCGAAGAGAACTAGGGCATATCCTTGTTCCGTTACCAAGTATTGACCGGTGGAATTTTATTCGGGCTCAGGACCCGCGGCATGAGAAATACTATTCAAACTTTTGAAAACCGCTGGTATGAACCTTACAGCTCTTGTTTCATTTGCGGTGCTTGTCACCGGCTGCATTGTTGCGTCAATTGTTCTTTACCGCAATAAGGATCTCCCATCCCGTATGCTGTCGTTCTCATTGTTCACACTCAACTACGCGGTGCTCCTGATATTCCTGTTTGAAAGCAAGTATATATTTTATGTTCCTTTCTTTTTCAGAACGGGGCCCTTGTTTTATTATCTTATGGTCCCTTCATTTTATGTCTACCTGGTATTGGTTTTAAAAAAGCGTAAACAGCTGCGATGGACAGATGGTTTCCACCTGGTACCAAGTATTATTTATCTCATCGATTTCATCCCAATGTTTTTGAGTCCGATTTCATATAAACTCCAGGTAATAAATTCTCTTGTTAATCACGACCAGCAAACAGTCCTTACTTTCAGTGAAGGATGGATGATGCCCTCACGTGTCCATTTCCTCGGACCGGTTATCATTGGCCTTGTCTATATTTTTTTTGCGACAAGAATGCTTTTTCATTTTTACAGTGAGACGACTAAGAACAAACAAAAGCTGGCTATCTTGATCTGGCTCGCAACTGCTGTTTCATTGTATTTTCTTTTGGAAGTGGCCAGTCTTATCATATTTTTTTTCGCGCCTGCTCATCAATGGCTGTTGACGACCATTGCTGTCCTTGGCTTCTTTTTCAGCATGAGCCTTATCTTATTTTCAAAACCATATATTTTATATGGAGCTTACCTTAGTGATGCAATAGAGGTCCCCAGGAAACAGAGTCAGCCAAACCTTCGGCCGGAAAAGATACGCGAACTGCAGCTCCATTTTGATAACTACATCAATGAGCAACATTATTTAAACCCAAATACGAATCTTAAGGAAGTAGCCGGCCGGCTCGACGTCCCATCCTATGTTCTTTCAATATTCATTCACCAGGTATACCAAATGCATTTCAATGATGTAATCAACAGTCACCGGGTAAAGTATGTCAGTGACGGATTAACAAATCAACAATGGGACACATTGACGCTTGAAGCCGTGGGAGAAATGGCGGGTTTCAATAACCGGATAACTTTTTTAAATGCATTCAAAAAATTCACGGGATATACTCCTTCCCAATACCTGAAAAACATACAAGACAGGCGACAAAATAAGAACGAATAAGCCAAATAGAATTTTTAACACGGAAAATAAATCCCAATGTCTGCCATTCTCTTTTTGAAGGCCCTTCAAAAAGCATAACCAACGTGAAAAATGTAGCGATATCCAAGAGTGTTTGTGTTCATCGTTCCGTTTGCATTGATCTCTTTATCGGCAAATACAAAATTCATCCCCGGAAATTTTTGCGTCAGCAATTGTTTTAATCCTTCGAATAACTGTTCTTTGTTTTCTGCAGTAACATTTCCATCAAAGCTTGCTTTGTAATTATAAATCCCGAATCCGGGCCCGACCAGGCAAAAATCCAGCGCCAGTCTTTTCCATAAAATAAGCTGGTATCCGAATTGAAAACCTATGGTATTAATGTTGAGAGTAGTATGTGTGTTTATAAAGCTGCTCCCGGTGCTTTTATTGAACAACCACTGATTGTCCCTTGTAAAATGATTGTAAGAATAATAAGGCCCAATATAGGCACCCCTCGGTGCCATGTACTTATTTTCTTTACCCAGGTAAAACCTGTAGTCAACAGAAACATTATAGCCGTTGCTTTTGTTATCCTTTTGCAGGGTGAAGCTATCTGTATTTATGCTGATAAGTTTGGGAAGACCTACGCCGCCAAAATTCACAGAAATGGATTGGTTGGGTTTGATCACCCGCTCGTATCCAAAAACCACGTACTTATCAAAACCGAATATCAATGCACCCGAAAGGTTATACCTTATAACATTTTTGTATCGGCGCATTTCTTTGAGACTATCGTTTTGAGCCTGTACGCGGCAAATGCTGGAAATAATTAGAATCAATAACAACGACTGCGGCAGCAATATTTTCTTTTTCATGGTTCGAAAGTTTTAATCAGGTTTTTGATGTTAATACGGGCGTCATTCTCCTATTTCATTTTCAAAAAATGAAAAGAAGGAAAAGAATTATTTTTTTCATATCCCCATATTTAAAAATTTACAGCTTGCTTATTTAGGAAATACAAGCGTCAATACACCTCTGAATCCAAAATCAGCGGGCTTACCTAATGGTATTCTTGGCCCAACTCCTAAAGAAACTGCCTGCTTACCCAATTTAGTAACCCCCGTGACAAGCGGGTTTAAAAAAGCTGTTGTTTTATTGTCTTCCCAGTTGCAGGTTATTTCCGAATTGACACTGAGACCGCCCCCACTCTTCCAGTTCTTTGCAAAAAAAGGTTGCAGGAACATCTGGTTTACATTGCTTCGATTCTTATCTCCTGCGACCGACCACAACTGGTTTACTAAAAAGCCATACGTTAACCCATTCGCCTGCCTTAGTACCAGTGCCGTAGGACCTATACCCCATTTTCGCGTACTCAAAAAATCATTTGTTCCAATCGGAACTAGAAACGCCGGACCCGCTCCCCAAATCCATCCATTTTTACTGGCTACCGGTGAAAAAAAGCCGCTTATAGTTGCATCACTTAAACCAAACTGATCTTCTCCTTCGCCGGTTATATCATGCTGATCAACGATTGGAATAATATAACGTGTAATGAGATTAATCTTCGGGTTAAGAGGGATCGGAACAACCGGTTGAAAATTCAAGGTGTATTTTGAACCATGGTAAGCTCCAATTCCATAGTCAACATTATTTTGAAAAGGTACGCTGATCAGGCTGGCAACGGGATTGGACAATTTATTGGCAAGTTCTTCCGCACTGGATCCTCTTTCCTGCGCCTTTATAAAAAAAGGCAAATTGATCACGAAAACTAGTTGAAGAACCCTGTAGATGATATCCCCATTAAAGATCATCCTTTAATCATTTGTCTAGCAAATCAACAATGCCCGCACGCAAGGCCAGCTTGCTTTTGCTAAGTTACTTTACATGATTGGGTGAAAATGAAATGAAAATCTATAACGAGCCAAATCTTATAAAACGTGGCAGTCTTTTAGGTACATGGATCGTCAATCGTTAGTCGTGAATCGATTCTCTAATGCAGAGAGTCATCGCGCTCCGCTTGCGGCCGAAACCTCGGGCGGCATCCCGGCCAGCTTCGCTGCGTCGGGATACATAACTCATCGCCTTTACTACTTCTTTCCGAAAAACGTATAAAAAACACTGAACTGAATCACAGAGTTTTTGAAATCAGGGTTGATATCGCCCGAATCAAAATCGCCAATCTTACTGACCCCCACAAGATAGCGCCCACCGATTCCAAATCCGATTTTACTGTGATACCCGAGACCAAACCCGAATGAAAGGTCTCCACCTTTTGCAAAATCACCAATGGTGGAATCAGGGACGCTCTCGCTTATTTTAAAACCGCCTTGTGGGCCTGCTTCCACATAAAAACCTCCGTCGGTCTGATATTGCAGCATGATGGGAATGTTGATGTAAGAAATTTTAAAATCAGACTCCTGGCCGCCTTGTTTAAGCTTTGCACCTTGCGAAGAAAAAAGGAGCTCGGGTTGCAAAGCCAAATGCCCCAGGCGAATATTAACAAGACCTCCTCCATGAAAGCCCACCAACGCTTCTTTTTCCACTGAACCAAAATCGCCACCAGTGAAATTGCTGATGTTAACCCCGGCCTTCACTCCCAGTGAAATCTGGCTATATACAATTGTTGCGGCAAGGATGGCCGGAATGATGATTACCTTTTTCATAAAATAAGTTTTAAGGGAATTGAATCATCAATCATGCCGACTTCGCTAAACTTTGCATCGCTGTCGTAGTTAGCGTACTCTGCCTGCGCCGAAAGAATCGCCGATCGTCAACTAGCATATTGCTCACAGAATATACGGATTTCACTGATGTGATTTTAAAATCTGTGTTCATCTGTGAAGATCAATGCATAAAAAGACCAGGTCCCATACGTCCACATTCCAAACTTGCGATTTATTTTCTTTGGTTTCATCCACTTTTCATGTTGATACTCGCTTGAGTACTCAGCGCAGAAACCTTTATTATCCTCTATGAGCTATTGGCATGGAGAAAATAGTCAGCAAAAGAACTGCAATACAAATGAGTGCAGAGACCACAAGGAGTAAAAGTCCTGCCTGGGGACGAACCAATTTTGTTGTGACAGCACTGAGAAACATGACGGTGCTAAACATAACTGTTAGAAAACTGTACGTATCCGAGATCAAGTTTGCCTTATTCCCCGCATTAAACGCTTCCGCAGCTTTCGTATTCATTTCTTCGGATTCATCAGTTCTTGTTTTCATTAATTCGAGGTACGCTGGTGTTAGCATTGGGTTGCGATAAGCAGTTGAGTCATTCAACGCATTTAATTGCATCCAGTCCGACAAGATCTTTGAAAGTTCAGGTTTCAATCCTTTTAGTATGTAATCAATTCTTTTTTTGTCTTTGTCAAATACTGCATCCATGAGACTTATGATAGCACCTTCATCCATCGTCTTCGCCTGGTCCGAGCGAATCAGGATTTGTTGGGAAAGGCGGGAGTATTTATTGGAGTCGGCCAGTCGAAAGGTTTGAATGCATCCCATAAATTGCCCTGGTATGCACACCAGGCTGCACAAAGTGTGGCAACCGCAAGAACGATGGTATTGTATATCTCAAGCCGGGCCTTTTGTCTTTCACTATTTAGATTACTCAGCATCGAGCGATTTAAATCAATTAAATTTCAGTCTTTGGGGCCTTTATCGCCATCGCGAAGCACCTGGCGCTGACCATCGCCTGTTTACTATTCACCATCCACCGTATTACTGCCTAAACAGTGCCGCAAGAAATAATGCAAGACCAAACATTAAAATTAAAATGGCGAGAACAGAGGAAAGAGACCGCTGAATAGTTGGATATTCTTTTTTCAATTTCCTAATGGCCGTGTAGTGTTGAATGGATGCAAACAGAAGTCCTATCAAACCAAATAAGATCATGATCATTCCTACGATCCTGGGTGTAAAAATCGTTTGTACCGGCTGTTCGGTCTTACGCCATTCCTGGAAAAATTTGTAGATCGTAAAACCAAACGAGATAAGCGACATCGCTGTTCTGATCCATGCCATTAATGTTCGCTCATAAGCAAGCACAGTCCTTTCAAATGCCAGGTCGGTGCTGCTTAAGGCAGGCTTTACTTCCAATTCTTTTATTTCTTCAGCCATTTTATTTTACTTTGTTACACGGCTTTTCACCACGCTCCTTAATTTACTGCTTCTGAGTTTTCTTTTTGTCACTAATAATAGTATTCCCCGAAATACAATTAATCTTTTTTGAGTCACCCCAATTCGTCATTGAAAGGTCCGCATCGGTAAAATCAGCATTGCGAATTTTTGATTGAGAAAAGTTGGCATTAGAGAGTACCGTGTTTCGAAAGGATGTGCCAAATGTTCTTGTGATAAAAGTGGCTATCCTCTTCAGGTCATCAAAGCCTTTGGCGTCGGTTAGCGCCTTTTTGCTGATGATCGCGCAACTGATCGCCATAATTACCGTTCCTATTCCACCACCCAGGCTCTTGCCAAACATGCCCCCTCCCAAGGCTACAACCACGAATAAAATTGCCGAAGACAATGTGCCGGCGGTGGCCCTTGCAACTGTTCCAACGATAAACATGATTGCAACCAGTAACAATGTGAGTACGAGGTAAAGCATCCCCTTTCCCGAGCCAAGGCCTGAAAACTTTGCAATCAAACCTATTAACACAGCAAGTGCAACAATAGGCAGAACCAGATTTTTGATAGCGTTGTTAATGCCTTTGAAATAAGAATAAAGTATAAAAACGACAATAATTACAGCACAAATAATCGCCGCAATCCTCACGTTAGAGTCTTTTGAAGCGATCATAAGCTGCACAGTTCGCCCTGCCAGCATAGCTATGTAACCTGAAAGCAACGAAACTGCCAGTGCTCCAATAAATAACAATATAACAGTCATCGAGGTCAGCCCGGTTCTGGCATTGGCAAGATCAGCACCGGAGAGATTCGATCCGGTGAAATCGGCACCGCGCAGGTCGCTACCGGAAAAGCTAATATTTCTGAGATCTTCATTCTTAAATGTTGCTTTTTGAAGATTCTTATTTGAATATTCACCCGGTGTAATTGGTCTATTGATCACTGCGCTCATGATGATTCGATTTTATCCTGCAAAATTTTTTTCTTTATCTCGACCCGTTCCTTCAACACCTCATGCTCTTCGCTCAATTCTTTTCCAAGAAAATAATTCAGGAATATCCGTATCACTGCTATCGCGCCTAATTCGATGAGATGTGCAGTGGTAGGAGAAACAATTGTTCCTACTATGTCAGCCGCCAATTGAAATTCCAGGGCGACCACCAGCCACCCGCCAAAGATCATTCTGAAATAAGTGTGAAGCGGATGATCACTCGGCGAGCGCCGTCGATCTCTAATTCCCTTAACTAGAGAAAGAACAACTCCTGCGACGATGCAGAGCAATGATAGTGCATTGAGTATGACTTCCGTTAACTCGCCCCAGGAATCAAGATTGGATCTTATGTTTTCGATTAGCTCCTTCATCTTCTTCTTTTCGATTCGAGATTCGATGAAAAGATCAAATACCATCGGTATTGTCTATTTTTCCACGCTTGTTACTGGCCAGGAAAAATGACTTTCCAATCATTTTTCATACTTACAACGACCCAGTTATATTTCTTTGCCAGGTTCAGTGATTTGTTATCCTTCTCCTGGTAAAAAAATTCCCTGGAGGCATCATCATGATTAATGACAATTTGCAGGTTTGGATAAGTACTCCCCTGGCAGAATCTAAGCATATAAACATCACCGGCTGCTCCTTCATTGCCGCATGCTAACACAGGTCGTTTGCCTATATGGTATTGAATGTTCACGGGCTTCTCCTGTTTATCATTAAAAGTTCTCAGACCCGGCTCCCTGATGATATCATTTATGCCGGTACTGTCTTTATATACATATTTAAATTCAGTTCCTATTACCTGTTCAGGCGGTATTCCATAATACTCCTGCGATATGATGCGCATGAATTCGACACTGCCGCCAGAACAGATAAAAGTTTTAAAACCATTTCCACGCAAATACCTCAACAGCTCTACCTGCGGCTGATAGATTAATTGAGAGATTATTTTCCCGGATGGCGATTTTGCAGTAGCATAAAAATCTTTTGCATCTTTATCATATTCGGCCTGGGTCATTCCCGTTTGTGTGGCAACAAAAAATTTTATTAAATCCCTTTCATTCATTTTTTTAAAATAAGCCATGTCACCAGCAACGATGGCTTTAAACGGCTGCACGTTCCTGAGCCAAGGTTTTTGCCCGATCATCTTTTTTGCACGATAAAACATGAACAGCTCCTGTATCACAGGTTGTTCGGCCCATAGCGTACCATCGTTATCAAACGTGGCAATGCGATTATCGACTGGAATAAAATCGGCGCTTCCTTCATTGGTCACCCTCGTTACAAAATCAATGATCGAGCTTTTGACTTTACCTTCATTCCATGATGGCAAAGGATCATCCTCAGCGCGTTTGTTACTCTGATCGTCTTGATTGGCTGCACTGAAACTTATCCCCAACACCAAAGCAATCAGCCAACTCCCGGCGAAGAAGTTTTTCATGACAGAGTTTTACTGGTTAATACTCAGCGACAATTTTATTTTTCACTTTCTTCTACAGGATCTTTTGTGTATCTGCTGACCAGAAAATATCCCGCCGCTAATGATAGAATCAAGGCTGCTAATGCGAACATCGTCATTGGGTCTGAGTGACCTTCTCCGAGTTCCAATATCTTGCGGCTTGCAGCGATGAGGCACACGATCAAAATGACCCTTACTTTAATTATGTGATTGTGAGAAAAAATCTTAATCGTTTGTATGATTTCAATCATCAACAGTATATTAAAAAAAAGTATGGCAATTGTCTTTGTGTATTCAGGAGCATAGTCGAGGCCGGTCTCGCTAAATCGCTGCTGAAAACTTTTTACCGTGTTCCAGATCAATTGAACAACCTGGTAAGCAATGATCACCAATCCGAATCCGAGAAGGATCATGGATATAACTCTTTCAAAACGATCTGCAAATTTTAACATGATCTTTTTTTATCCAATTTACCTATCAGCACTCCGCTATTTTCTTTCCTGGCGAACGCACCGCAGCTGCAAACAACCATAAGGGAAGCATGGCCTCGTCATACACACATTTATGGTATTGATGTATTGATAAGCCATGCTCCAACATCTTGCTTCCAGTTTATAGACAAGATGCATCAAGGGACCAACCTGTGGCCGCCAGCGTCTCCAACTGAAGTGGTTGTTTACTGCTTTTTTACACTTTCCCAAAGTCTTTCCCAATCAGGATTGAGAACGATCTCTGTTCTTCTGTTTTTTGCTCTTCCCTCTTCCGTTGAATTATCTCCGATAGGATTAAATTTCCCCTTTCCAGCGGCTGTAAGGCGTGCGGGGTCGAGGTTGTAGTCTTTTACAAGAGTGCGTACAACACCATTGGCTCTTTCGGTACTTAATGACCAGTTGTCCGCAACACCTTTGACGCGCACCGTATCTGTATTCCCAACCACGATCACTTTTAATTTAGGCATTTCACTCAATACCGAGGCCAGGTTACCGAGTGCCTTTTTCCCATCCTCACTAAGTTTTGCACTGCCGCTCTTATAGAGCAGGTTGTCTTGCATATCCACATATACAACGCCGTTTTCGGAGTGAACCTCCAGTCCCTTGCTATTGAATTCGGCTTCAGCACTGTCAATTTTTGCCTGGAGGGCCATCACGTTATCGGCGAGCTCATTCATTGCGTCATTTACCTCTTTTAGTTCTTGCTCATTTTTCTGGCACTGCACCTTATAACTATTGAATTGGTCTGTGACGGTTTTGTTTTGTGTTGTGAGGTCAGTCACTTGCTTTTTCAGATCATTGTTCGAACTTGTTAACTGGGTATTCTGTGACTGCAGGTCCGCGATTTGTGCATTCGCATTGTCTAATTTCTTACCTGCTCCGCAAGACGACAAGATTACTGCTCCCAGTAATAAAAAAAAGATTGTTGATTTGTTTGTCATAATAATTGTTTTTATTGATTTACTAAGTCATTGAATGATTCTTAAAAATTCCAAAACCCCGGTTGAATATTTTACCTTTTCCTGACAAGAGAATTTATCCTTTTTAATTGTTCTTTTTTTCGTTCCAGTTGCAGAGCCTGGTCCGCGATTATTTTCTTTAATCGCAGGTTTTCTTCATTCAAAAGTTTTAATTCAGATCTTGTCTTATTTACTTCCCGCATTGCCTCCTTGTTCGTTCCGGCATGCTGTAAAAACTTTTGCTTCCATCTTGCAAATACACTGTAAGACAGCCTGTGTTCCCGCAAGACTGCAGTAACTCCACTTTCGTCGGCCTGGTGAAGGATCTCAAGTCTCTGATCGTCGGTAAATTTTCTTCTTGAATTGGTCACCATAAGAATAAGATCACTTGATGAGTAGCTCATGATTTTTTAGCCTTACCGGGAGGGAAACTTTCCATAATGGAAGCCACGGCTTTAGGTATTACTGTATCCGGATCCTTTACAGGTTTATCAATTTCCTTATTGCCTGTTCCCTGCCATACCAGTTTCTTCGAATTCGCATCGATCACGTCAATGATCAATGAGCCATCTTTATAATGCTGCACATTGTAATTGGTAGAAGACGTGCCCATGCCCCCGCCCCAATAGTAAGGCCTGTACATTCCGCCGTAACCATAATAATCTGTCGTGGAGCTCACTGCTACCCTATTCTGGAGTATAGCTGTTATATTTACCATCACGTCAGGATTACTCGTGTTTTCCTGGAACCCTTTTTTTACCATTTCATCTTTAACGGCACTTACAATCCGTTGTTGATTCAGAGGGCTGATCGCATCATGAATGCTGTCTGATCTGTAGAGAGCAAACGTTTTGTACTGGTCAAAATTCACCGATTTATCGTAGTCGCTGCTTACTTTCAGTGATGGACCGCATGATATTAAATAGGCGGCAGTTAACAGCAACGTCGAAATCCGTAAATACTTTTTCATACTCTTTTGTTTAGGTCATTTATTAAAGATTTTTTGGTCTATCCTAAAGACACGGATCAGAACGCGAATCCGCCAAATCGGACATCGGGGAAATTGAGATATCTCAAATATGTCTGATCACGTATTGCTAACACCGTTCTTTGAGTGTAGCAGTTATTCACAGACAAGAATGTCAATTAAACCTCCCTTGCCGCAAATCGTTGCGCAGGAGGCATCTCGCTTTCCTAAGCTGCTTTTCAATCGTATCAACGGGTCGGTCAAGAATCTCGGAGATCTTCTTTAGCGTGTAACTGTTCTCATCATGCAGAATATAAACCTCACTGTATTTTAGCGGCATCCTTTTCAATGAAAACCGGATGCCCCTTTGAAGTTCGCCAAGGTCGATCATCTGTTCCACATCATTGCACGATTGCATGCGATTGTTCCCCGCTTTCTTTACATGTCTATTGTAGACTGACTGGTTACGCAAATAGTTGAAGATCTTATTCCGTATTGAAGCAAATAAATAAGAAGAAAATGAAGAATATATCCTCAGACGCGGACTTGCGGAATGCAGGTGAACAAATAATTCCTGCACGATTTCCTTACACACATATTCATCATTGACGTAAGTAGAAGCATAGTTCAAAAGGAGTCGCCAGTATTTTCTATATAAAATCTTGAAAGCCTCTTCGTTATTTTGACCGATCATATCCAAAATCTCCGGGTCAGCTAAAAAGGTGTCTTTCATACCTCGTTTAATTTTTCGTATTGAAATAATACAATATGGCTACGTATTGTCCAGGCACATATTCGTGGGGATCGGATTCAGGTACTGGCATAGCGGGCATGACGGTAAGTCCTGGATGAACAGTATCTCTAAATAGAGATATCTCAAGAAGGAAGTTACCATCAATTTAATGCCGCATCACTGGGATTCATGATGTTTGTTGCACAAAATTTTAAAAACGTGCAGAGCCGTACATTTACGTGGTGCTTATATAAATAATAAGATAGTTTATTTGCTTTACATTAGAATATGCACCGCATTGCTCCCCTTTTACTAATCATGCTTACGGGAAATTGGATAAACTCCGCATTTGGGCAAACAAGAGACACCATGGTCTTTTACAACGGACAGGTGCTGGTGGGTGATATACGAGGCGGCGCTTTTGGAGAGATCACTATTAACGATGTGGATTTTAAGATTTTGCAGGTAAAACAATACAAGATAAAATGGTTGACCACAAACAATATGTTCAGGCTGGAAACAAATGAGAAAGAGGAATTTATCGGCAGAATGGAGAAATCAGGCAAAGACGGCTGGGTGAACATTATCCTGGACAATGGCGATACACTTTTTAGAAAGATAACTGATATCAGCCAGATCATTGCGATCGAAAAGAGATTCCTTGAGGCGCTCGATGGCAGCGTCAGTGCCGGCTTCAGTTATGCGAAATCCAGCGATATTGGACAAACCAACTTAAGTGCCACGGTACATTACGCAACAAGTAAATATGATTACCTGCTCAGCATAGCCATGAACGGTTCAATAGATTCTTCAAAATACTCAAGAGACAGGGAAGATATAGGCTTGTTTGTTGCCAAGAGCCTCGGCCCTGCCTGGTTCGCTGCAGTGAGTCTTAATTATCAGCGAAATCTTGAATTGGCTATAGCAAGACGGTACCAGGAATTGATTGGAGGAGGAAACAAGATCTTTGTCAGGCAAAATTGGACGTTACTAGTGACGAGCGGAATTGCCTTCAACCAGGAAAAAAGTACTGCGGGTGTATCCAGCGGAACATTACTTGAAATTCCCATCGGCATCAGGTTTAACTTCTTCAAATACCGTCAACCCAATATCCAGATAAATTCAACTCAAACCGTGTTTTTTAGCTTATCACAAGCAGGGCGTAAACGCTTTAACAGCAATACGAGTTTTTCATGGGAACTGGTCAAAAACTTTAGAATTAATATCAATCCCTATTTGAACTATGATAACCAACCTCCCGAAGGAAACAGTAATTATGATTATGGTGCTTCGATAGGCCTGACACTTACTTTTTAAAGTGTAAAATTTAAAAATATCTTCTTTGTTTTATCTTAATAATTTTTGCAAACAAGTGATTATTCCCAATTATTATAATCTTTAGCATTTATCACGTTTAAATAATTGCTTTTGGCTGCTGGCGCGGTTAACTTTATAACACTCCCAATAACGTAGTCAAAATTCTAAATAAAAGCAGGGTAGTTAGGGTAGTTCTCTCGTGTGGCTTGAAAAAGGAGGCCTGATAATCAAAGGTGCAATCAAATATCAAGGGTTTGATTGCACCCTGGCCTCACAAAATTTGAAAATTTTGATTGTGTTTTGATTAGTTTCTCAGGTCTATTCATACTCAACTTTCAGTCATACTGCAGATAATTAGGGGAAGACGACCGTAACTATTCAAAAGGCAGCAATAATGGTTACATAAGCAGAGTTGATCTTTCAACACGGAAGAAGTATTTCTATACTTCTTCCCTTTTTTCAAAATGAAGGAGAGGTCATTCAAAATAGCCCCTTATGCTTTGCAAACTACACTCGCTAAATTTATTCGTGTCGAATACAGCGGCTGGTTCTGATGCCAAATGCCTCAATTGACTGGCTTGCCGGTTGGGGGACAGGAAGTTGAACGGTGACTTTTATATCCGGCAAGCCTTTATCATCATCTCCTGAAATCGTGAACTAACAAAGCAATTTATTGTACAGGTTGTCGATTCGACAATCATGTTCGCAAACTAACCTTGCTGTTGCGGCTGCCTTTGTCACGAATCTGCGAGTTAACCTCGCCCCTGGAAATTGCAAAATATGCATAGCAAGTCCCCAGTCACTGTGAACGTCTAACACATGTCTCTTTTACAATCCAAAAACAAGAGCCCGGCCGTGAAGCAGCCGGGCGACCCAAAAATCAAGAAACCACCTCTATCCCCGAGAGCGGGTTTCCGATCCACTCACATTCTTTCTGACCCATCGGGGTCTTAAAATTCATTCAGATAAATTAGTAATTGACCGCGATCTTACACCTATAACAAATTTGTGCAGTCTTCGTAGGATCTCGAGTTTTCGTCGGATCGATAATAATGAACCATAAAATGTTTCCCGGGGCGCTAGTTATTTTTCAAAAGACCAACTGTCTAAACTGTTTTCCACAACCAGTGCAAGATTAGCCTTCATAAAAAACAGAACCAAAAAAAAGAGCTATGTAATCGGCAATAGTTATAATTCCATACAAAATGCTGCACGTGGATAAAATAATTTCGATTTTGTTGCTTGTTGCACAAAAAAAATCCGATAGAAATTGAGTTTTTTATGGCAAATGATGATATTGGTAACAGCCTTCTGGGAATTGATGCATGCAAGTGCATACCGATAAAACCTTTCGATAGCTGCAGCTAACAACAGCAAGGTCTATTGGATCGGAATAGAAGGTTTCTTATGAAACTCGATGATAAAAATTCTTGTATGATAATTTTCGCCAATTTTTATAATAAAGGGCAATTGTCAGTGCAGAATTTTTGTTGGCCTTTTCTTCGTTGTTTAAATTCGACCCGTACTTATCACCATAAATGGTTCTTTCAATTCTTATTTTTTTCAAGGTAATTCACCAGAGCACTGGCCGTAATAATGTCTTTTTTTCATGAGTGTAGTTTAGGTACGGGAAGAGATATTTCTATATTTCTTCCCTTTTTTATTTATGCGAGAGCTTTATCCTTATTTGCAAATGCCCGATTTTATCGGTTAAATGTTCCCCAGGAAATAAAAAACCGGTGAATAAATATTCACCGGCAACTTTCCCCTCAACTCGCGATCGGAAATTATATCCAATCCCGTTTTGTTTCATCCGGAGTTTCTCAACCCGAAATAAAATTATATTGATATCGTTCCTGAAACCCAGCCATTCCGGGCAGATCACAGACCATACGGGAATACAACACCAATGTTGATGGTCAAAAAAGATTGACCATCAAGGTCGCTGCTATTAAACGAAGAATAGTATTTCACTCCAAGCATTGCCGAAGGTCCGTTCCTGCTTTTAAAGGTAATGCCCAGTTCAGGTCTTATGCAAAATTGCCATGCATCGGTCGATATACGATACAACCCGAAGTCAGTAGACCTGTCTGAGTACATTGTTCCCAAGCCTACACCTGCATATGGAACCAGGTTATTGCTTGATTTCAGAACCCATTTCGCACCAGCAATTATCGGAACTGAGTTAGTATACCTGAATTGCTTACCTGAAATAGAAGCTGTTCCTTCTGTATAAACCTGTGTCGGCTGCTCCTGGTAAAATACATTCCAGCCCGTTTCGATTTCTGCAATGACGTTTGGGCTCACCTCTTTTCCCCACTCAAGGTTGATACCACGAAAGCTTGGCTTATCAATATAGTCATTTAGATCACCCATTGGGAAGCCGATTGGGTAGGAAATAATGAAAACGCCGTGATGTTGACCAAAGGCCGTATGTATGCAGACGGACGCAATCAGTAAGAAGAATATCTTTTTCATTGATCTGATTTTAATTAATGTTTTAGATAAGGCGACTGGACGAAAGCATTGTCGATACCTTTTTGAACGCGAGGTGCGATTGAAGAAGTACCACCTTCTGCAAGCCCATTAAGGATACAACTCCAAATTACTGGCACGCTTTCAACACCAGCTGCGGTAGCTTTAGCGTCAACCATCTGGACCAGAACAGATCCCGACCGATACCCCGTTACATATGGCGGATAGTACCCCGGATAGTACCATCCCCAACCAGGATAGAAACCCGGATAATACCAACCCCAATACCACCAATCATAGTACCAATAAATATTCGTGGTCGTGACACTCGAGACGAGTAAGATCACGTCCGGGTTGGCGAATTTATTTACTCTTGTCCAACCATAGTCTGTCATATTCTTATTGATCTGGTCAAGGATCACTTGCGCTGAACCAGCACTTAAAAAGGACGGCTTGTGGTCACCATCAGGGTCGCTAAAAATATCTCCTGTGATTTTTATTACGCTATCAGGGATAGCATAAGTTTGTTTGCTGCTGAAATCGAAAGTGTTACTGTAATTCGTATAAACAAGATCGAGATCATCAATGAATTCTGCTCCGTTAGGGTAGCATCCGCTTATTAAGACCAGGGAAAGTATCCCTAATAACCGGGTTAATTTGATAGGCATAATGATTATGTTTTTGATAGTTGTCTTTGTGTTTTTAGGATCCGAAGTTTTATGTACGGTCGGTGCAAGGGTTTGCGCTAAAGCGTTAGCGCCACGATTTAAAATTACTATGTGAGAAACACGATGCCATAAATTTCAACTCATTTCCGGCACACATTTATAAAACTTGGCATTGATTCATGTTTTTCATGCTTCTTGCTTTTCGATAATTTGAGATGTACTTCACCCCATCACATTCTCAGAAATCAGCAAAGGATTTGGTGGGGATCAGTTGAGTGTTAGTGCATTGTGTAATGATGCTTGGTGTAATCGGAAGGGGTTTGGCCAGTAAATTTTTTAAATGCGGTCGTAAAAGAGTTTCGGTTATTAAAACCACATTTAAAAGCGAGTTCTTTCAGGTTGGTCTTTAAGGCGAGATTGTTTTTTATCAGGTCTTCGCAGTATTTAACCCTCGATTTATTAAGAAAATCATTGAAATGCATCCCAATGTTGCGATTGATAAATCCGGAAAGTTGGTAGGCTGGGATGTCGAGGTCGTTTGACATATCCTTGATGCTATAACCCTGCTTGAGAAAGGGTTGCTTTTGTACCATGAATTCTTCCAGTCTGGCTTTCAATACTTCAATCTGCTGACTGCTCATATATTCTTTACTAGCGCCTTTCTTTTTCTTATCGTGCCAAAAAAACTGTAAAAAGCTAAAAAATTTCTTTTTCTTCATGTTGATCACACCGCTTTATTTATTTGCTTTGTTCATAGGAAGCAGCTTCTGCTGTTATACATCTCGCGCTGATTAAAACCAACTAAGCCAGTAGCTCTAACAAATCAACTTGGGGGAAAGTATGAGGAATCCAATATGCTTCCGATTAAAATTACTGCCCTCTTCAGGCGCTGCCAAATTTTAAAATTAGTTTTTGCCAAATCTTTTAATATTGGGCAGAAATAAACCCTTTCTGGCGTGCCTTGACCCGCTATCCTCCGATATTTATTCAGGAAAGGTTCACCGGCGCATTGGGAATGCGAAGCAATGCTGACAAGCATTATGTTAGTTAGCAGGTTTCCTTTCACAGGTTTAAAGAAATGGCGGTCGGTATTTTAATTTTGGTTTAAACTATTGATCCTGCATTTATGATGTCCTTTGGATACGATCTCGGCAGGTATGTCCGGCACTGGTGTTTGTCAGCGTTAATTATATTAATGGCGACGGTTGCGCAAGCTCAAAAGGAAGATGTGATTCGTATTAAGCCTTGCAGTGATTCGCTAATCATGCACGAGGTTGATAGCCTGAAGGACTTTTATGCAAAAAGTGGGTTTGCCTTGTTAAGAGAAGCAACGATTGCAATGCAAAGCGAGTACGAATTACCTGTGATCATGCCATTGAATGAAGGTAGTTGGTACCAGTTTATCTTTATTGGCGACTACTCTTCCCAATTATACGAAGTGCGTATGTACGATTGGGACGAAAAAATGGTAGTGTATCAAAAAAAGCAATGGGGTGATATTGATGGGAATATC
>Ga0157374_10001516_pt1 | contig 19570 bp, 13 predicted proteins | sample M25metaG_FD_115308 | JGI IMG/M metagenome (GOLD analysis project Ga0157374, IMG submission 115308) | Miscanthus rhizosphere microbial communities from Kellogg Biological Station, Michigan, USA - M2-5 metaG | ecosystem: Host-associated > Plants > Roots > Rhizosphere > Soil | place: USA: Michigan... | reverse complement strand
CTAACAGGTGACACGGGTTCGGCATTCTTCTCTTATCCGCGTCTGATCTATCCAAAGTTTGGATATCTAGGACAGGGAAATGATCCCGGATCATTTTTGTATTATTTCAAACCATGCTTCATTAGAAACTTTTCATTTAATTACACACCAATGGTGCACCCGCGTTTTATTCGAAGACGCAGGCCATTGAAGGTTTTCAGATGACGCTCTGGCTTCAGGAAGTCGAATACTGGCTTAAGGGTTCGTACAAGAACGCTGTACAAAGCAACGGCAAGAACACTTTGCCCGACCGCGGCGATACGCCTGCGGGCATTAGCGATGCATTAAATATAGTTTCAGGTGCAGCAGCTAAAGTTACACAAATTCTCAGTAACATTGTTGGGGGCCCGCCGGGGATCATTTAAATATGGGTGATGCATATTTTAGAGACTTTCCGATTATCAATTACGCAAACAGTGCGGCGGTGGATATTACGCGGCGCGCCGTCGTTCTCGATACAATTTCACCCTTCGCTTACTATCCGTATACCGTCAATCAAGATCAACGGCCGGATCAAATCGCGGGCCGTTACTATCAGGATGGAAATAAGTTTTGGTTGGTTTTCCTCGCGAACCAAATAATTGATCCTTTCTATGATTGGACCATTGACGACAATTCGTTTCAACAACTTCTCTATCAAAAATACGGCTCGATTACCGAATCGCAACTTCGTGTAAAATATTATCAAAATCAATGGGTTGATGACGATCTTCGTTTAACCCCAGAAGCATATTTGGCTTTACCGGATAATATTCGTAAATACTATCAGCCCTTTTTAAATCAGGGCTTCCAAGTTCTATACTATCAGCGTGCCCCAATCGATTGGACTGTCACCACTAACATGGTAGTAAATTATGCTATTTCAAACACTACTGGGCCGGGATTCCAGTTTGATGAAAGGTTGAAGGTTTATGCAAACAATTTTTGGATTGGGAATTCGCAAGTCGTCTTTTCCAATAGCTCTGTGCTCACTGTCCAGCATGTTTTTGGCAATACTACCGCAGGAGATTATGTTCTTGGCGTTTCTTCTAATACAAACGCCAATATATCATCTGTTACCGTTTCCGTCGTTAACATACCAGCCGACGAACAAGTATATTGGACTCCCGTCTACTACTACGATTATGAAGTTGGACTCAACGAAAAAAAGAAACACATTCGTCTAATCGACTCTAAATATGCAGCGCAAGCTACAAGAGAGTTAGGCAAAGATATAAATCAAAATTAAATTATGGTATCTTCATTTAGTCCGGGCGACGTTGAAATTGATGAATGGATATTATCGGGAGCCGGTGGTGGTGTAGACGTATCCCGCCGTCTCATTGAATTTTCTATTTTTGAGAACATCAAGAACCCATATACAATTCTGAATGCTAAGTTGATGGACGTATCGGATATCATCAACACGGGTCTGACCGGTGGTGAAACTGTTTCTCTATCATTTCATCAACCAGGACAGAAACCATACAGCGGCACATTTGCAGTTACACAACTATCCGATTCATCCAAACTAGATAATCAACGTGTGCAGTTGTATGACATCACGGGTTACTCACCGCACATGAATAATCTGCCCATCATCACCAAAAGCTTCAAGAATGTAACCGGCACAAATGCCATCTCCACACTTGTTGGTCAGTGGGGAGTTGCCAAACCGTTTAAGGTGGGTCTGGAAGCAACCAACATGTTGGGCACTGATAAGCACCCTTACATCGTCCCGGGTTTACAGATCATGCATGCCATCAAGGCAATTATGAGTAGAACCCAAGGAGATACTTCATCGGCATGGGTTTTGTTTGAAAATCAATATAACCTAATCCTGGATACAATCGAGCATTTACGTTCCACCGCAACACCCGAATTTACCTATATCCAAAGACCTCTTGGATCAAACTTCATCCAGGATCAAGTTACACAACAGCTAACGATTATCGAATATAAGGAAGATACCCGTTACAATGTAACAAATACTATCCAAAGCAAAAATCAAACAATGCAGACGTTTGATCGCCATACGCTTCAATATCTCACCAAGGCTGTACAAGGAATGGGTTTTGGTGGTGGAGGTGGTGGAGGGGCATCGATGTTCCGTCATTTTATTCCCCAAAATTCCAATGCACCACCTACCGGCGCGGAAAAATTCATGCCGCAGCGAAAATCCATGGCTGGCATCCTTGATTCTCAATCGATAACTATCATGGTGGCATTAAATACATTTCTAACGGTTGGGCTGGGCTGCGCCGTGGATATTCTTCGACCAGCGGGTGACACAGATTCAGTGGCTCTTGACAACATCTCGGGCTCTGGTCTGATGACCGAATTACGTCATCGGGTTCATTTGCGCGGTGAAAAGATGCAGGGAACAACAACAACCAAGATTTTGAAGGCGGGTGTTGAATGAACAAGTTTCAAACAAAGGAACAGTGTCAATTAGAATTGCTGCGAATTGTGTATCGGTGCGCCGAATTGATGAAAAAAGAAAAAGACAAAAAACAGTTCTTGGATATGTATTTTGATTTAACCGAACAGTTTTTAAATGGGGTACCAGTGTTGGATTTTTCAGATGAATATAAAAGAAAACATAATGACAAATTCGACTAACTCAAGATGCAGAGGAGCATGGGACGCATGGCAGGATTATATGTGTTATATGCACGCACTTAAACACATCGATTTATTGAGCACAAAAGAAATGCCTAATATGTTCTACGCCCACTTAAAAGCACACGAAGCACTTGATCGATTCTTTAAACTAACAGACGGAAAAACGAATGACTGACAATAATCTGGGTGTAGGTTACGGCCGCTATAAAGTTGGTGAAATATTGGATATCAACGATCCGCAACAGGCTGGTCGTGTGCTGGTGCGTTGGCACGGGGAAAACGATGGACTGTCCCCCGAAGATTGTCAGTGGCAATCGCTGCGCAAGGGTTCGGATGATCCGGGACATCAACAAAACGGTAAATTCATTGGTATGAGGCCGGGTGCAACTGTATACGGAACATCTTATGAAACAGATAATCAATATGGTGAATTCCACGGTACGATCCATAAACATGCTGACCCGGGCGGTAGTCCAAACTCTGATCTTCCCCAGTCGGTTAAATCAGAACAGGTAGGACCAAACATCAGCAGCGATTCGTCGTCGTATTCACAGGCCAAGAAAGGCGACGTATACCACGATTCTCAATTCTCTTCCTATGATCACAAGGGAATGAATATTTTTGATTATTCTCGCGATCACGGTCCACCGGGAAAAGACGGTTCACCTTCGGGAAAGAAAAGTAAACACGCGTCAAAAAAAGATTCCATTGGGTATATGACATTTGGTAATCCGGGTGATGGCGATTACTCAACCGGATCAAAAGGCGGTCTAAAGAAAGAACCCGGTAGTCTGATTCAACATTTAACCGATGATCAAAACAATGAATCAGCCGCAGTTCCCAATGCAGCCAAAACACTGACTCCTAACTTTTACCAAAATATTGTGAAAAAAGGTGCAAATAAGAGTTACAAAGAACCCGGATTTTCCAGTCAACAAGATAAAGAACAGTCAGATCAAGAAAAACAAGATACACAAAATCAGGATCAACCCGGCGGTCAAGATCCATCTGGACGCGACGATCAACAGCTAAATAATTTCTTGGGTGGTGGCGAAGGTCAAGAAGAGGTAAAAGACGGTCAAGACGGTTTGGGCACAGAAACACCCGATCCAGGATTGCCAACGGACGCATTAACAAGTTAAAGGTAACTAAATGGCAGCAATTCCAGCAAATATATTTTCTCCATCACAGAACTTCCGTGGTCCAGAATCCGATAATTCGGAAAAGACGCGTTTTCCTGGATCAACGGCAAACACAACATATCCATGGAAAAATGCAGTCCACGTTGATGAAAACAGCCGTATCTATTCGGATAATACACCGGGACACGAAGAACATCGAGTTGAACACACCAGCGGACACATGACCTCAACCGATGCACGCGGTCGTCATGTTGAAGGTGCCACCGATCACGTAATCAAGCATTATAAAGGTGGTCTGACCGAAACCGTCCAGCACAATCGCGATACATTAAATGGCGGTCATTCCCGAACAAACACAAAGGGTGATTCGCATTCTGAAACAGCCGGTGATTCAACAAGCGCAACGGGACGCCATTCAATGTCTTCGGTTGGCGGCAATTTCGCCATGGCTGCTAAAGGCAATATGGCTATGGCCGCAAAAGGCGACGGATCATTTCATGCTGGTGGCGGAATTGTTTTTAAATCAGATAAAGGAACATCGGCTAAATCCAAGGGTGATTTCAACATTCAAACAGCGGGCAGCATTTCATTATTGGCTGATAAGGACATAACCATTAAAGCAAAGGGTAAAATCGGTATTCAGGCATCTGGTGGAGACGTACTGATCATTTCAAAATCCGGTAAAGTCAGAACTCACGGCGTCGCCGGTACACTTGTTGAAGGACCGGGAAACACACTGCCGCCTACATTCTTCACGCCGGGTCCGGATATCAGTATATAAAGGTTTAAATAAATGGCCCTCGCCCGCGCAGACAAATATTCACCCAACGACATACAAGTCACTTACTATACTGACTTTACGCCTAATCTTGATCTAAATCCGATCACAAAGCTATTGGCAACGGTGAATAATGAGGATGCGGTAAAGCAATCGATTTACTTGTTGATGCGGACCATGATTGGCGAACGTCCTATCGACAATGTAAATGTTGGATCGATCATTGAAAACCTAATTTTCGAGCTTGATGATCCGATTACGATGGGAACACTGGAAACTACAATTCGTCAGACTATTCAAAACCACGAGCCGCGCGCGACTTTATTGGATGTTCAAGTGGCTTCGGGTGAAACAATTGGTGCTGTTGGTCGCAATCAGGTGGCAATCACTATAATATTTTCCTTAAATAATGTGAACACAGTTTCTTCTGTCACCGTATTTTTTAAAAGAGTTAGATAATTGTCAAATAATAACTTTGTACCACTTACTTCCGTTGATTTCGGAACCCTTAAAACAGCAATCACTGCATTTTTGCAGGGTCAAAATGTTTTCAAGGATTATAATTTCAAAGGCTCGGCATTATCGGTTTTGACCGATATCCTGGCTTGGAATACGACCTACAATGCATTTTATATGAATATGTTGAATTCCGAAAGTCATTTGGATTCGGCGCAATTGCTTGGGTCAGTAATTTCTCATGCAAAGGATCTTAATTATACACCTCGTTCGGCTCGATCAGCCGAAGCAAACCTGACAATGTCCTTTGCTTCATCCAATGCGACATTTGTGATTGAAAAAGGTTCAACGTTTTCCTCTATCATAAACGCCAACAACTACATGTTCTCGGTTACCGACAATATTATTGCGGCATCTTCAAATGGTACCTTCTCGGTGGACCTACCAGTGGCGGAAGGATCATATTTCCAAGACACCTATGTCATGGCCGCAAACAACCAGAGTCTTTCCTTTGAATTAAAAAATAAAAATCCCGACAGTACATCCATCACGGTTGTTGTTTATGAAAATGGTTCAACGGTGGGTCAGACCTATACCTTTGCAACTACATTACTTGGACTTAATGAAACGTCAAAGGTTTACTTCCTGGCCATGAATTATCGAGGCCGCTATGAAATTCAATTTGGTGACGGAGCAGTCGGCTATCAGCCATCCGATGGAGCAATTATTGTAATTGATTATCGTGTCACATCGGGTTCATTGGGTAATGGTGGAATTAATTTCACGCCTAATTTTTCTCTTCCCGGTGTTTCAAACCTAGCCATTACGGTCAACTCGGGTTCGTTTGGTGGTTCGGATGTAGAAGACATTGAATCCATTCGTTTCCATGGTCCGCGACATTTCCAGGTGCAGGAACGCGGCATCGTACCATCCGACTACGTGGAATTGCTAAGCGAACAGTTCCCGGAAATTCATACGGCATCGGCTTATGGCGGGGAAACATTGAAACCGCCGCAATATGGAAGAATTTATATCGCAGTGGATATTTCAGGTGTCGATGGTGTTCCGCTTAGTTTGCAGCAATCCTATGAACAGTTCCTTAAAGGAAAAACCATGATGACGCCAGTGATTGTTGCAGCAACATTTACATTCTGGTCCATCACTGCTTCAATAAATTATAATATCAATATTTCAACGCTAACCCCACAGAGTATTGAAACACTTTGCATAGACACCGTAAACAGTTTCAACGAAGACAATTTAAATGATTTTGGTGTCACGTTGTATAATAGTCAGCTTGAAAAGGCAATTGAAGATACGGATCACGCAATTGTTAGTGTCATCTCGCAGGTTAAATTATACAAGAAGATCGAGCCGCAAACGCTGACCAATCAACAACTAACCGTTGATTTTGGTGTGCAACTGTTCAAACCTTATACGGACCCGGACGGAGCACATCCCGATCAGGATAACCATACAATCTCGTCGGATACATTCCTGTATGGTACCGATGTTGTTTATATCGAAGACGACGGCAACGGAAATCTAAAATATGTTAAATCATCGGGTGCGCTTCAATACATTCTGACGGTCGGAACAATCGATTACGATACGGGTGTCCTACAATTCAGCAATTTGTATATCAATAGTTTTTTTGGAAATCATATTAAAATCTTTGCAAAAACCAGAAGCAAGGATATTGCCATTCCCCCCAGCACCATCCTAACCATCGAACCGGATCAAATTAATCTGACGGTCAAGCCGATAAGGGTCTAGTACGCAATGACCGTTACCCTGACCGATGTAAAGACTTTACTTGAACCAGCCGTTGAACTTACTGTTTCAAACTTAGTTGAATCTCAGTTTCCAGAAGTATTTAAAGAAATCGGTCCCGTCTTTGTTGAATTCGTCAAGGAATACTATCAATTCCTGGAATCATATAAGCAGCCGCTGTGGTATGCCCGACGCTGGCCGCAGCTTAATGACATTGATGAAACAATCGACGATTTCTTAATTTATTTTAAAAAGAAATTCTTGCACGGCATTCAGCTTGAAACTACATCCGATGTAAGAACCATGATCAAGCATTCCCTGGACATCTATCGTTCCAAGGGCTCGCCGCAATCAATTGATTTATTATTTCGTCTTGTGTTTGGTGTAGGTGCCGAAGTTTACTTCCCGCGCACTGATTTATTGCAGCCTTCATCCGGTACATGGGTTGTTCCGAAGTATCTGGAAGTATCTCCGCGTCCAAATATGGACAACAAGAAATTCGTGGGTCAACAAATTGTTGGTAGTCAATCCCAAGCAACTGCCTTTGTGGATCGTATGATTCGTCGTAATATCAACGGCGTATTTGATGAAATTCTTTATATCTCGGCTATCAACGGATCATTTATCACCGGGGAAAAGATCAATTTTACACCTCATACAGACAGCCCAACAGTTGATTTCAAAGACTGTCCGACAGTCATTGGCTCACTGTCAGACGTTATCGTGACGGACGGATCACTTGGTTATAGCGTGGGTGACCGAGTGAGAATTTCCGGTGTTAAGGGTGTGGGTGCCATTGGTCGTATTTCGGCACTGCAAACCACGCTGGGTCTAGTTACCTATACATTGCTGGATGGTGGATGGGGTTACACAACACAGGATACAGAACAACTTTTTTCGAACACAACGTTGCGTGTCAATAGCGTGCAGGCGCCAAATACTTACAGTTCAAATTATTATTTTAAATTTCTGGATTATGTAGTCCAGCCTTGGGCTCAGATAAATTATTTGAATGCCAACGGAACCATAAACGTCGGTGACTTTATTTTCAACTATTTCGCCAACGGGGCACAGGCAGGTAAAGGTCAGGTCCTTTCAATAAATTCAGTTAATTCTACATCTGGAAACGCCAGCATTTCCATTTTATCCGGTACAATGACCAATCTGGCATTTTATACAACAACAAATGCAGTGGGCGCCAACCTGAATGTAGCCAATTCATACACCGACATGACCGCATCTGGATATGCAGTGAGTGAATGGGCCAATGTGTACTTGCTGGTTTCTAATTCCACGGGTCAATTTACCAACGGGGAAATTATTCAATCAAGCACTGGATCAAATGCCGTCATCGCCTCGGTCAGCATCCAGGGATCAGCCGGACAAATCATATTACAGAATTGTTATTCTTTCTTTGCGAACAACATGACGGTTACTGGGCTGCTTTCGGGTACTCAGGCTACCATCACCCAGGTTTCTATATTCCTTGGGTTGAATAGTACAAACGGAACTTTCACCACATTACCAAACAATTACATTTATTCAACTATTTCACAAACAAACGGCACGGTAAACTCGGTATCTACAGGTGCAGGCTCAACAGTGAATGTTCAGACCGCACTAACCAACATCGAAGTTGCGAATGTTTCATGCGAACTAATCACGGCCATTGGGAACACACTGATCAGTGCTCCGAATAATTGGGGATGGAGTAACGCAAGCGCCAACGGCGGCTCGAATGTTACGGTTGTTGTCAACAGCAGCTTTATCAACGTGGGTTCTCTATCGGCATTAACAAATGAAAACCCAGGATCGAACTATAACTTCCCGCCGCGTATGCGACCTTTTGAACCGTGTGTAACTGCACTGGCCCGCCGTGGATGGACATTGAATTTCAATGGCGCCACCGGGTCATTCGAAGTTGGAGATATCGTTACCCAGTCATCAACAAATTCAACCGGAAAAATTATTTTTGCAAACAACAACACACTGCTGCTCGAAAGATATAAACTTTATTCTAATTTTGCAAATACAACAAATACATCTTCCCAGATAGTTGGTTCTCTATCGGGTACAACGGCAAACGTGACCGCAACAGGCATCGACTGGACAACACCTGAATACGACATGGGCAGCATGTGGTCGGGCCTGAATGCATTAATTGCAAGTAATACGACTTCATCAAACGGTTCGGTCTCGGCAATTCAGATTCTTGATTCTGGGTTTGTTTTTCAAGCAAATGAAACCATAACTTTTACCAAGGACGATATCAATGTTGGTAGTGGTTTGGCCCAGCTAGGTCGTTATGGAATTGGTCTTGGTTTCTACAAGGATGAAAACGGTTTCCTATCATCCAATAAAAAATTATTTGATGGGGATTACTGGCAGTACATGTCCTATGAAATTCGCAGTTCACTTTCAATAGATCGTTACGAAACACTCTTAAAACAATTGCTGCATGTGGCCGGGATGAAGTATTTCGGCGCGCTTTATTATTTCAATAATACACCCATGACTCTCGACGGCGTCAATCAAGGTATTTCGATTGTGCCGCCCGATAACAATGCATGGTTGGATCAAGAAGATTCGCAGTGGTTCTTCTTTTTTAACTAATAAATACTTCAGGAAAAAGGATATTAGATGGCTGATAATATTATCATAAATGCGAACACGCCCATGCAGGCGACCATGCGAACCACCAATACGGCTGGTGTGCATACTCCGCATAGTATGGCGGAAATCTGGGTAAACTCAAGTCAGGTAACAAACACAAACGCAATTCCTGTTCTTACCATCCTGGCGAACGGTGTACCAGTTGTTTCCGGCAGCAATGCATTCCCTGTAATTGATAATAATTCGGCCAATCTTGTTGGTCAGGCAGCTAATTTGAATATTCAAGTAGCCAATGTGGCTGCACAAGTTGCCAACGGGATGCATTTCTCAAATTCTCAGGCAGTTTCAAATACTTCGCCTGTTCCTGTATCTCAGTTAGATGCAGGGTCACTCGGTACAGGTACATTTAATCGTGGAGCAACGGGGCAACTCTTTAATATTGAAACAACCGGATATGATTCAATTTCTGTTCAGGTTACAAATTCAGGAAATGGTTCAACTGTAACCTATCTAGGATCAGACGATAATGCAACGTGGGTCACCCTGGTAGGAAGTGTTACGGGTTCTGGTGGTTCGGGTAACCCAACAACAAACACAACCTCAAATGCCGCTGGGCTCATGACATTCAGCGTGAAGCCGCGTTATTTCCAGGCCAACGTATCTACCTTTGTGGGTACGCCCAATGTGCAGGGAACTTATGTTTTAAGAAAGGCGCCGCATTTCTCGGATTCGATTTACATAAACAATTCGAATACACATGCTGTTCCTGTAAATGCTCAGCTACTAAACACTGCCGGATCATTTGAAGCAGAACGAGGTAATATTGATTCGAGCGCCAATGTTCTAACTTTCACTACATCCAACACTTCGGCAAACTCTGCCAACCAAATAAATTATAGTCATAAGGGCCTTGTGGCATATCTTTCGGTTACGGCTAACTCGGGTGCAGTCAGCGGAACAATCAATGTGTACAACGTTGATCCTGTTTCTGGTATGGCTGTTCTGATTGCAAACTCAGCCACGCAAGCAAACTTGGCGGTTGCGAACAGTATTTCGCTCCAGGTTCATCCCGGTCTGACCGCAAGCGGCAACGCGGCAAATGCACTGCTATCGCGTACCTTCAAGGTAGGTGTTGTGTTTGCAGGAACCGGAAACATCACAGGCGCTCTAACTTATTCTTTGATTCGCTAAATGGCAAATGCATCGATCATCACCGAGTACTTCAAGACTACGTTGCTGAAACAAATCATCAACGATTTGTCAAATACATATTATTACATAATGGTTGGCAACCACGAGCCGCTCGCCAACGTGTCCATCCTTCCGACTGCACCGAATAATGATATTCGAGACTTAGTCCAGGATGTACATTTCAAGGGAATTTTTGGAAAAATCATCACACAGGATAATGCACTGTTGATGATCAAAAACATTCCCTATGTAGTCAACACGGTATACTCGATGTACGACGACAATGATTTGGATTTGTTCATGTCGGATTACTTCGTGAATGTTAACGAAGGCACCTATACCCATGTTTATAAATGTTTGGATAATAACATGGGCAATCCATCCACGATTCAGCCTGCTTTTACCGACGTATCCAACACGGACACGTTGTTTAAACTATCCGATGGATATCGCTGGAAATACATGTATTCGGTGGATGCGACAACCGTGGCTGATTTTGGCAGCACGTCTTATCTCCCGCTTTATCCAAACACAGATATTATTGACATGGCTGAGCCCGGGACCATCGACGTTATGGCAATTGACCAGGGCGGTCTAGGATATACAAACTATTACCTGGGTGCATTCACGACCACTGACATCCGCGTGAACGGAAATTCCATGTTGTATAATTTATCCGCAACAAGTAATTCTATTCCGAATTCAACCAACAATTTCTATGAAGGATGTATCCTGTATATTTCATCCGGTACAGGAATTGGCCAGTTTAAAAATGTTGTTTCTTATTTTGTGACAAACACTGGAAATTACATTGTTACAGATTCGGCATTTACGATCACACCCGGTGTGAACGATACTTATGAAATATATCCCAGTGTGCGCGTGCTGGGTGGCGGAACCGAAACCATAAATGCCCTGGGTCGTGCTATCATCAACTCAGTGGGAAATAGCGTTCAGACCGTGGAAATGCTGAACACAGGTTTGGGATATCGCTATGCAGTGGCCAATGTTTATAACAATCCAATTGTTTCCGTAACGCAAACAGCCTCGGTCCGGCCTATCTATCCGCCGCCCGGTGGACACGGGTTTGATCCGGCAAGTGAATTGCGGGCCTTGAATCTTGGATTTTCTATTCAATTCAGACAAAGCGAATCAAACACTATTCCTGTCACAAATATATATCGACAGCTTTCGATTATCCGCGATCCGATTTTTGCGAATACTATTTTTACCCTGGCCAACACCTCGGGTACATTCCAGGTGGCAGAACCGGTGTATAAAATCAATCCACAGGAAGTTGCGGCAAATGTCACCATCGGCTCGGTGAACCTAACATCAAATATTATCACAACTTCTTCCGGAAATTTTGCCACTGATTTTCATGTTGGTGATTTTATCTATGTCTCAAATGGTTCGGTCAGTCAGTTGTCCACTGTGGCAACCGTGATCAACACCAGTGCCGTATCCATGAGTCAGATAGGTGCATTTGCTTGTAGCTCAGCGGTCGTATACTTCCCGCAGGCGCGTTTAATCGGGACCGTAGCAACCCTGGCCACAAATACTATTACGCTGGCTGGTGTGCATCCTTATGCCAATGTGAATGACATGATGGTCGGTAACTTCTCGGGTGCTACCGGAACAATTTCAAATATTTCAAGATCGGGCATCAGTAAAAACTTCGATACCTTTGTGGCTAACTGGCAGTACAACATCACATATTCCTTTGGAACATTCAATGTAGGGGAAACTGTTTATCAGGGTGATAGCCTCGCCAACGCCACTGCAACCGCTTTGGTTCATTCTATTTCAAACAATGTTTTGTTGGTTACTGAGCAAATTGGTCGTGTCAACGCATCGGCTAATTTAGTTGGTGCGAATTCCGGTGCAATTGCTGCAATTAACACTAAATATTATCCTGAGATACGTTATGGGACAGCCGAAGTTCTTTATGTGGAAAATATTATCCCAATTACCCGTAACAATCAGACTGATGTAATTCGTTTAAATATAAATTTAGGAATTTAATGACCACTCAAACAAATGAAAATATAGCTCCGTATTTTAACGACTATAGTCCTGAATCTCAATATTACCAAGTTTTGTTCAAACCGGCTGTGTCTGTTCAAGCTCGTGAATTGAATTTTCTTCAGAGCATGTTGCAGAACCAAATCGAACAGTTTGGTTCGAATATCATGCAGAGCGGCACGATTCTCTCGGGTTGTAATTTTAATTTTCTTGAATCATATCCATTTGTTAAATTAAACGACGTATCGGTCGATGGGTTCACCGTTGTTCCTTCTTCTCTGGTTGGTTATTTTGCAGTGGGTGGAACAACCGGTGTCCGCGCCGCAATTATTAATTCATCGGATGGGTTCCAGGCCACTGATCCCAACCTGAAAACACTTTATTTAAAATATTTGAATGCGGGTACATCCGGAAACACCACGACATTCGCGGCCGGTGAAGTTCTAACCGTCACGGATCAATTTAACGGTTTGTTTGGTTTCAATATTATTGGTTCGGGTATAAATTTCTCGAATAGTGATTTCGCAGTCATTATTCCCCAGATGGCCGTTAACGTCACGTCGGGAACATTCACCAACGGAACATATATCATCAACCCGACTACCGGGGCAAATCTACAAATTGTCAACATCGATACCACAACACTGGCTTCTATTAACCAGTTGTTGATCACATTTGCGCCGCGTTCGGTAGACCTTGCAAATGTTTTCTCGAATTCAACAAACTGGACATTTTCAAATGGTATTTCAATTCGAGATACCAGCAGCACCATGGCCGGTACGATTCAACAAATCTTTGGATCAAGCGCCACCGGTACCGTTCAGACTGATGGATCGGGTCGTGTCATTCAGATTACTCCAACAAATAGCGGCAATGGGTATATCTATGTTCCTTATACAACTATCCGCTCGGTAAACAACACGACTGGTTATAGCTCGCTTTCTATCCAGGCCCAGAACTATGTGGCTAATCCCACCGTGGCCAGCGTAGTGACACCAACTGGAAATGGTTATGCATTCGCCATTAATCAGGGTTGGATTTTCCAAAATGGATATTTCCTGAGAGTAAATCCTCAAACGATTATCGTCAGCAAGTATGACCAAAATCCAAATGCCATCGGCGTTGCTTTTCAAACACAAGAAATAGTCGTAACATCCGATAGTGATCCCAGCCTGTTGGATAATGCCATCGGAGCAAACAACTACACTGCACCGGGTGCAGATCGACTTAAACTTATTCCTACACTGAGCTTGGTTACGCTTAGCGCAATCAACACGTCAAATACATATCTTCCTCTTGTTGAATGGTCGGAAGGGCAGCCCTTCCTTCAACTACCAAACACACAGTACAGCACCATCGATAAAGCGATGGCAATGCGTACTTACGACGAAGCCGGTAACTTCGTTCTTGCGCCTTTTAATATCAACACAAGAACCACGCAGAACACCTCATCATCGGCTAATCTGTTCTCAATCGTTGTGTCTCCGGGTACTGCCTATATCGACGGTGAAAAGGTCCAGACAGTGCGCGATTTCTCGGTGGACTGTAACAAGGGATTGGACTCGGTAGTCACCAACAACTATTTGCTATCCTTAAATTATGGAAACTATATTCGTGTTCGTAACGTGGCCGGTCTTTTCCAGTATTCAACGGGTGACACGGTTCAACTTTATGATACACCTGTTTCTTATGTAACAAATGCGGCGGCGATTGCGTCGGGTACGATCACTCAACCGGGCAATCTGATTGCAAATGCGCGTGTACGTTCAATGATCCTGGAATCAGGAACACCCGCGACAAATAATGCCGTCTATCGCCTGTATCTGTTTAATACGATTGTGGCCAACGGAAAGAACATTTCAGCGGCTCAGTCTGTCTTCTACAACAACACCTATCAAGGTATTGCCGATATCATTCTGGAATCATCGGGAACGAATACGGCAAATGTTTGTATAGTGCACCAGCCAAATCTTTCTTGCTTGGTTTTCAGTACCGGTGCCGATGCGACCATCAAAAATTCAAACAACACGTCTTATACATATAGAACCATTGATCAGACCACAAGTGTTTCAAATAATGGAATTCTTACCAAATCTTTGTCAACGAGCACAACCGATTTCTATCCCTTTGCCGTGGGTAACCTTCAGACCCTGGATTTGGAAAGTCTGTATGTTGTTCCTCTTTCAAATAATATTGTTTCTTTTGCGTCCATCGGCGGCACGCTAAACCTTACGGCAACTTCTCCTACGGTTACCGGAACGTCCACTGGTTTCACATCTAATCTTGTGGCTGGTGACTGGGTTTTCCTTACCTCGAATTCCACTGGTGGAAATACACTGGCCCAGGTTCTTTCGATCACCAACAACACGTCGATGACCCTGACAGCAAATGCCGGGATCACAAATTCAGTGGGTGTGGCCTATAGAACATTCCCTAAATTCCTGGCGGTACCTTTTGGAACTCGTACGGGTCTGAGCGCAAACGTCGATGCAAATCAACAAATTCTAACCCTAAATTTTGGTTTCAACACAAACGGCGCCGTGGGTATTACGACTGCTCTGGGTGTGAATATCAAGAGAAACAACACTGCACCCGTCAACAAATCGATTGTTCGCGCCGCTTATGTAAAAATTAATATGGCGAACAGTTCCGGGAACAATGTTGGACCGTGGTGTCTCGGTGTCCCGGATATCGCTCGTCTGACCGGCGTTTGGCAGGGTAATTCATCGGTTGATGCGACCGGACCCAACCTGATTACTAATTTTACCATTGATATCAATCAGACAACTGATTGGTTGGACCTGGGTTGGCTTACGATTAATCCAAAGGCAGGTATTACCCTTTCGAACACGAATTATTTGTTGGTGAGATTCGATTACTTTACTACATCGGGCACGGGTTACTACACGCCGCAGTCATATGTATCCTCAAATCTTGCCACTCAGTTGGCTGTGGACGCATTGCCTTATGCTAACCTTGGCGCTCAGATCAACACATGGGAAATTCCGAATTTCCAGGATAATTATGGAAATTGGTACGATCTTCTAAATTCATTTGATTTTCGTCCGATTGCAGCAAACACATGTACTCCCGGTAATATTCCAAGCGCGGCACCGGTCAACCCGAGTTCGACTCTGTCATTTGGGAATACCGCCAGCACATTAAACGATAAACATTTTCCTCTTCCGGGTTCAACCATGGTCACGACCCTGGAACAGTTTGCCGGAAGAAATGATAGTCTATATCTAACCGACAATGCGCGTCTATATCTGATCAAGGGAACGCCTTCGGTCGATCCAGGCAAGCGTGGTCTGGCCGATCCTCGTCCTTCGGCTATTAAACTGGGCGATATTGCTATTCCGGATTATCCATCGGTTTCAAATAACGTATCGCTTAATCAACAATACATCTACACGACATTTACAACCAGCGTTGCATCATCCACCGATCTAGCTCGTTTGCCCAATCAGATTATTACTTTGAGTCCATCCACCAGTACACCACCCGGTTACACGATGGCTCGTATCAAAACACTGGATGATCGTATTTCTGCCTTGGAATACTACACATCCCTGAATTCCCTGGAATCAGATTTGACGCAGCGTGTTGTGCCTTCTTCATTGAGCAACACAATAAATCGTTTCAAATTCGGAATTTATGTTGATGATTATGCGAACGGCATGGTTTCGGATTTATACAATCCGGAATATCACGCAACCATTGATAATATGCATGCATATCCGCTGCGTATCCAGTGGACAATTCCTGGTCCGCCGCCCGCGAATAATCCAGGTCCGGTGACACCTCCGCAGCAACCAATTTGTTGGATTTGTCAGAATACTGCGACCGGCGTTGCGAATACCGACTGTATCATCGAGGTCAACAACTTCACCTCAAACACTGATTTCTTCTTTGTTGATCAGCATGCAGGTTTTGTGTCGGGTTCATGGGGCAAAGATAATCCCGATACATTCCAGATCACGGCAACATCTGCCGTATCGGCCAACGTCTCGGTATACTTCTTCTCAAGTGCCGTTGATCCGATTAAAGTTTTGGTTTATCGCTCGCAGCAACCCATTCAATCGGGTGGAACACTTACCTTGATTGCTTCATCGGATAATGCGGCTAACCTGGATAATATTTCGGATGCGGCTGTATTTGCGGCTGATTATGATCTAAGTGTTTGGTTCTCGGATCAATTTACTTTCCCAATTTCAGTTAGTAACAACTTGTCATATGTAAATCCACCAACAAGTTCAATCGGACAGTTTTGCACGGGTGCGGGTAAGATCACGTTCCAGCATAATCCTTCATTGGGCAGCAATTACTTGTTCAAGGTTTACAAAGGACTTGGCGCCAAAAATTACAAAGGCGCAATAATCTATCCATTCTTTACGGGTAGTGTTGCGTGTCCGTCACCGGCAATTCCTTTGCCGAACACACCGGGTCCAAACACTCCTGGGCCGCCGCCACCACCTCCACCACCTACGGGTCCAAAGTATGTGGGAACTGCATCTGTGTATATCGATGTGTTCATTGCAAATCTAGGATACTCTCGATCCACATCGTTTACAACTCCTGGGCAGCCCGGATTAAATTACTATAGCGGAATGCAAGTATATACAAGTTCTGCTTCCGAAGCTCAGATCGAGCTTGGTATCTGGCAGCTTAGGGCACCCGGTAATAATAGTCCCGGAAGAAGTAATATTCCCTTTGTGACTGCGACTCAGATTCAGAATCAATATAATGAAAATGGGTTATCAAACAGTTTGGCTGGCATAGGAGCAAAGCCCGTTGGAATTACCGATGTGGGTTACATTGCAGGTGCCGGTGGCTTCGATACCGAACCAAACAATGTTTTTGATTTGGTTTATATTAATTTTGCTGGTCTGATGCCAAGCACTACCCACGACATTTATTGGAATCAAGATAAATGGGGAACAGCAACTACTGGTATCGACGGAAAGCTTTATCTGGAACTATCATGGACACCTTCGTACGGTAATGAACCGCAATCGATCACTGCTAAATTCCAGGATCAATCGATTGCCACTGCTTATACCGTGAATTATTCTTCGTTGACTCCGGATATTCTCGGAGAAAATGGTGTCGGCCAAGGACAAGACGTAAATGGTCGATATACAATTTCACAGACGGGTGCCGCTGATTGGGTAGCACCCCCTCCCTAAAGGTAATAAATAAATCATGTTTAATAAAGCGCAAAATTTCACCGTTGATTCAACGTTATTCTATGCTGAAAACATTATCAATGTTCCAAAAATTGATTTGTTTTTTAAGAATAAGCCTACAACAAATAATAACTTTTCTGGTTTGTATAAGCCCGGAATTACAGTTTACATTGTCGGCACAACAAATCATCTTCCCAATGAAAATGAAGTAATCAACCTGAATGGCATTACGGCTCGTGTGGAATACGATCAGATCGTGGTTTCAAACGACGGCACGGCGGTCACCCCAGTTATTTTCCCGCAGCCATATGTTCTTCCCACCGGAGAAGAATATTCAATTCTGATTCAATTTGACGGAAACGAAAACTTTATTCTGTGGGAAAATCAGACCGGCGAACCCATTGTACTTCCGGTTACGATTTCCGCAAATGGATCGCTCAGCAACAACATATCCAACATTCTATCCACGGGGCCTTCGTGTAAGTATGTTGGTGCACTTTATCACGGTTCGCTGATTCCGACACAGGCCACCCAAAATTCTGCGGTTGGCGGTCTAGTTACCACCTCAAGTTCCAACAACAACTCGAATACTGCACCTCTTTACACAAACTGGAATGCAGAACCAAGAACATGTCTAAAGTTTAATGTTTATTACAATAGATATTTTTCGAATGGCCAGTCAGTTATTACCACGACCAACACATCGGTCAACACGACAATTGGATCAAACACAACCTCAAACGTAATCATCCAGACACCTGGGTGCACCGTGGATAACACGGGAACGGTTGTGACTTATACGGTTCCTGCTCGACGCATGGAATATATCAACTACGATTTCAATACTTCCAATGCCTACAGCATGATGCTTGGCGACCGCATATGGCAGCAGCAACCTTTCTGGGCAGGCGGCAGTAACAACAACGGCTCTTATCTAACTTGCGCCGTGGTTGCCGGAAGTCAAAACGTTATTCAGGGTAATTCCTCATGTGATTTCACAAAATTGTTTAACGGTGGACCAGACCCTGAATACATTATTTTACATTCAAGTAATCATAACGGAGCAGGACTTGATAGTCTAAACTGCCGTCGTATCAGTTCATTTAATTCCAGCGCAATTGTTGTGGATCGTCCGATCACATTCAGCAACAGCACATGTTATTTTTATAAATCCACTGTGGGCGCATTGCAACTATCAACCTTCAACTTGTTCCAAAACGGAAACTCGGGTTTGTTGATGTTGCAGGAATCAAATGCAAACAACTCGTGTCGTTTCGTGGACTGTCCGGTTGCGAATCATTCTCTATCAAATAGCGGCGTATCAGGAACTGGCTATAACAATACCGACGTTTGCTTTGTAACAGGCTTTGAAAATATTGCCTGCGTTATTCAAGGAAACTATCAGGCGGTGGCGAACGTCGTCACTAATAGCAACGGCAGCATCACTAATCTATTCTGGACCAACACGGGCTGTGGCTTTGTCAACACCTCCAGCATGGTGGTCACCGTGAAAGCAGCCAATGGAAGCCCATCAAACGGTAGCGGTGCATCGATTTCTATCACAGTCGGAGCACTTTATCGTTCCGAAAGAACTCATCCGACAACTCTTTTTCCTTCGGTATTCAATAATGCAAATCTAATGCATCTACCCGTGGACTTAGTCCAACCAAACATTTCGGCAATTCCACCCGAATCCACTGGTTATCAGGCATATCATAGTATGTCCTACTATCGCATTCCGAATGCCAATGTGATCGGTG
>Ga0157374_10001514_pt1 | contig 19577 bp, 14 predicted proteins | sample M25metaG_FD_115308 | JGI IMG/M metagenome (GOLD analysis project Ga0157374, IMG submission 115308) | Miscanthus rhizosphere microbial communities from Kellogg Biological Station, Michigan, USA - M2-5 metaG | ecosystem: Host-associated > Plants > Roots > Rhizosphere > Soil | place: USA: Michigan... | reverse complement strand
GCCAGGAAGCAGAACGGTACGGCCCGTGAGGGCGGCCTTTACTGCGTTGAGGCAGGACTTGGCTTTGCCTTCTTCCGTACGCGGACCTGTAGAGAGCTGGGCGTTGGATTGATTGGCTATGAGGCGTTTCGTTTCGAGTTTTCTGGCTTTGCGCTCCATAGCGCGACGGATGGATCGTGGCGACATGCGGGCTCCTGAAATGAAAATGGCCCGCCCGGCGTAACGGGCAAGCCTGCCCGAGCCTAGCATGAGAGCAAGCCAAAACGAACATCACACCTGTGGAAAAGGTCAGCAGATAGTTGAAAGGCCGGTAGTAAGGAATATTTTCGAATGGTGTGATCCGCTTGCAAGATGATCGAGAAGACCTGGCCGACGAGGACGTCGGCCCGCGGACCGGGAGGTCCGCCCTACTGGTAGTCCTCTGATTTCGGGAGGCCTATGTCGAAATTGTGACGGTGAACTGCTGCTTCTGGCCAACATTTTGAGCTGGGAGCTTCTGCACGCGCCTGCTAGGAAGAGGGATTGGCGGGCTAGTGTGGTTGGCCGTTTGGATGCACACGATATTGTGGTTTGAGGGACTGTCGCTTGGCAGGTTTCCAGCCGCTAAGACTATGAGTAGCGCTCACGCCGTCTGTGTCGCGCGCCTATCAGAATCATCATGCCCGAAAACGAGACTAGCCAAAATCGGCTGAAGGGTATACAGAAGGCGGCCATCCTGTTGATCGCCCTAGGACCCAAGGATAGTGCCAGCATACTCAAGCATTTGCCAGACGAAGACGCGGCCCGGTTGACCAGGACGATCGCACGCAGCGAGCAGATCACGCAGGAGAACGTCGAGTTCACGTTCGATGAATACATCCAGTTTGTTACGTCGGAAAAACTGTTGGTGCGAGGCGGCATCGAGTACGCGCACAAACTGCTGATAGAGGCGTTCGGTGAGGAAGTTGCCGACCGACTCATTTCACGGCTGAGCAAATCGCTCGAAAGCGACCTGGCGGTATTCGATAATTTTCGAAAGGTCGATCCGCAGCAACTCGCCAAATTCATCCAGGACGAACATCCGCAGACGATCGCGCTCATTCTGTCGCGTCTTGACTCGCAGGAGGCGGCGCGGCTCATCAGCGCGCTGCCGGCCGAAACGCGGCGCGAAATTGCCGTTCGGATGGCCGACCTTAACGAGATATCTCCGGAGATCGTGCGTAATATCGCGGGCGTGATCGATCAGAAACTGCGCAACCTGGGAGAGCTTAGCCGCGAGCAGTTTGGCGGCGTGCGCGCGGTAGCGAATATGTTCAATCGTCTCGACCCAACGACGTGCTCGCAGCTTCTGGAATCGCTCGAGGCCGAAAATCCGCCGCTGTTTGAAAACGTCCGACGGTTCATGTTTGTCTTCCGCGATCTTGAAACATTGGACGAGACATCGATCAAGACGCTCATCACGAGGGTGGATCGCAAGATTCTGGTAGTGGCTTTGAAGGGAGCGAACGAATCGCTGCGAAACAAATTTGTGAAAACGCAGTCGACTCGGGGCGCTGAAATGATGCTCGAAGATATCTCTTCCCTGGGCCCGGTAAAGCTGAAGGATGTAGACGCCGCGCAGCAGCAGGTGATCGCGACGGCGCGCGATTTGGAAAAAGAAGGAGTCATCAGTTTGAGTACTTCCGCGAACGATCAATATGTCTACTAACCAAACAATAGGCGACGAATCCAAAACGCCGAATTTTCACGTGGTCGAGGATGTCAAGATTGTGCTGCGCGCGGAACTGGACCAGCGAACGATCTCTTTTCCGGCTCTCCTGGGCCTGGAGGTGGGAAGCGTTCTGCAATTGACGAGGCCCACCGGCGAAAACGTCGATCTGTACGCGGGGAACGTCCTGATCGGCTGTGGCGAAATTCTGGTAATGGATTCAAACCTGGCGGTCCGTATGGCCGATCTGGGAGGAAAATTTCTACACGGCCGTTATATGGCCGGTCCGGACTCGGCAAACGATCCCGCGGGCTGATTTAGAACAAAAAGCATATGGCGAGCGAACAACACACACATTCCTTTTTGGAGCGCTTCCTGGCGCGCTGGACGGAAGAGCTCCGCGGCGCGCTCGAAGCGCAAAGCGGTCAAAGGCCCGAGATCGCACACGCAAGTGTCGAGAGTGCGGAGCGCTGGAAGCAACGCGCGAACGGTTTGCTGTGGTGGAAGCAAGAGAGCGAAGGCAAGGACAGTTTCGCAATCTGGGTTGCGGCGGAAGAGCTCTGCTGGTCGGCTCTGAGTGGTGCATCGGAAGACAGCGACGGATCCAAACAAGCGTATTTCGAGCTGCTGAAACAAGCCAACCTGAATCTTGCGGATGCCGCCGCGGAAGGCTTGTTCAAACCCTTTCGCTGGCGTGAGGCGCCCAGGGAACAGACGGCGGAACCGGCGGCGCCGGCACTCGATACGCTCGAGTTGGTAGAAGTCCAAATCAGTTTAGCCGGCAAATCTCTGCCCGCGCTGTTGGCCGGCGTGGAGCGAAAGGCGCAAGCATTAGAGCCTGGCGCGGGATCCGAGCTTTCCACCATACCGGCGAGCGTCTCTCCTATGTTGAGCCGCTTGATGGACCTCCAGCTCCCGGTGACAGTTCTACTGGGCCGCGCGGTCCTTCCGATTCGCGATGTATTGAAAATCTCCTTAGGCTCCCTGATCGAGCTCGATCGCCAGATCAACGATTACGTGGAAGTCATGGTTCACGGGACCGTAGTGGCGCGCGGCGAAATCGTCTCGGTACGCGGCAACTACGGAGTACGAATCAAGGAGATTATCAGCCGTCAGGATCGCATCGCGTTGCGGCATGCAGCCTAAACCATGAATCGTACGCAATCGCCAGAAGAAATCGACGCAATACTGCAAAGCACCGAGACGGAGGGTGGTCTGGACTCCGACCCGGAGATTGCGCTTTTCGATCTTAATCATCTCGACCGGATTCCCAAATCACAGCTTCGTGCGCTGCACCTGGTACACGAAAATTTTGTACGCAACCTAGCATCCAGCTTGTCCGCGTACCTGCGCTCCTATGTGGCGCTCAATCTCGTCAGTCTCGAGCAGATCTCCTACGCCGAATTTCTAGAAGGCTTGTCGTTTCCTACTTGTATCGCCTACCTGGGATTGAACCCTTATGAGGGGACGGCGGTGCTCGAACTGAACATGATGCTGATGTTCACCTTTATGGAGCTTCTGATGGGCAGCAAGGGACGATCGTCGGTACCCGCGCAGCGCAAGATCACGGACATTGAAAAATCGATCATGCAGACTCTACTGCGTGTCGTGCTTCAGGATTTGACCGAGGCCTGGAAGAGCGTGGCACACGTCGGTTTTTCCCTGCAGTCGCTCGCGAGCGAGCCGCAGCTCATGCACGTGTTAGACCCGGCGGAGGCGGTGATCGTGATTGCGGTTGACGTGCGCATCGGCGCGGTATCCGGATTGATGAATCTCGCGATTCCTTCGATTTTCATCAAGCGATTGCGACATAAATTCGAACAATTGCAGCAGGTTCGCCGATCGCATGCCAACGAACACGATCAGGCGCACATGGCGTCGGTGATGTTAGACGTGGATCTGGATTTCGAGGCATTTCTCGAAGGCGGTGAGATTTCCGCACGCACGCTGCTGGATTTGCAACCCGACGACGTGTTGATGTTCGATCAATCGATGGAACAGAAGCTGAAGGGAACCTTGAACGGCCAGGAAAAGTGGTCCGGCGGCATTGTGTCCAAGCGCGACAAGCTGGTTTTTGAGGTCGAGGGCACACTCGAGAACAAGACGTTCTGATTGGTTGGTGGTGATGGTGGCGCTCGCTTTCGATGGGCATATGTTCCCGCGCGTCGGGCGATTCGGGCGGTCGCGAACAAGCGCTACCGTACGACGACTAAAAGGGCCATCGTTGGGCGGATTCGAATCGACGATAGCGCTTTACGGATATACTCTCTGGCTGAGAGTATGCATCGCAGAGCTTTTCTAAAATCCTTGGCCGCCGCTTCGGGCGGCAGCTTGATGGCGACCCTTCCCGCAGAGGGAGCGCTGCCTAAGACGAAGATAACCCGCGTTCGGGCCTATGCGCCACCCAACGCCAATCCGCTGTTCAACCAGAGCGACATGATCGTGACCATCGAAACCGATGGCGGACTAGTCGGAGTGGGAGAGGGCGGATCCAAACAGATGCTCGAGCAGTGCGCCGGCAGGTTGATCGGTAGAGATCCGCAATACATCGAGCGCCTGTGGCAGGATATGTCGCGCGCGTTCTTCTATCCGGCGGGACGCGAGAAGGAAGATGCGCTGGGCGCCTTGGATCTGGCGCTGTGGGACCTGAAGGGCAAAATGCTATCGTTGCCGGTCCACGAAATTCTGGGCGGCGCGGTCCGCAACTTTTGCGAATGCTATAACACCGCGGGGATCATTCCCGGCGTGCGACAAGGCATGAGCATCAAGGAGCGCGCGCAACTTACGATCGCGGAGGGTTACCGCGCATTCCGTATGGGCGCAGCCGAGGCCCCGGCGAACGGGACATACAATACGCATGAACGGCTCAATCAATTGTACGAAGACTGCGTGCAGGCTCGAGAAGGCGTCGGCAAAAGCGGTGATTGGGCCGTCGACTTTCACCAGCGCTTCGATCTGTCCGACGCGATCCGCGGCTGTAATCTTATACAAGATCTGACGCCTTACTTTGTCGAAGATCCGGTTCGGGCGGAAGCGTTCCTCGAAGACATTCCGATCCTGCGCCGGAAGGTCAACGTGCCGCTCGCTGCCGGAGAAGAGTGGGGCAATCGCTGGGACTTCAACAAGCTGGTAGAGAATCACGATTTGGATTACGTCCGTGCGACGCTGCCGAACGTCGGAGGAATTACCGAGATGATGAAGATCGCGGCGATTTGTGAGACGCATTTTGTCGGCATTGTTCCGCACTTCACCGGGCCCGTGGCCACCGCGGCACTCGTCAATTGTCTAAGCACTTATTCGGGACCGGTTTTGATGGAGTACAACTATCAGGGCCGTACGCTTCCTCATTTGCCGGTGTGTCTGGATTTCAAAGAAGGCAAGCTCTATCCGAACGAGCGGCCGGGCCTGGGAGTAGAGCTCAATATGAAGGCGCTCACTCAGGTAACTGAAATCACGCAGCCGGTGACCGCGCGGGCGCAAACTTACTTCCGTCCGGACGGTTCGATTACGAATTGGTAGCGGGCGCCTTTTTAAGCCACACCGCCATTTGACCCTTACCGCGATGCGCCCAGGCGAAGTAAGGAATCGCGGTGAATTCGACAGGCTTCGCAGCCTGCAGGCCCCTGCCCTTCACGACCATCACACCGTACAGGAGATCGGGACTGAATTCCGCAGTCAGGGGCGAGTCATCGGCTAGCGTCAGTTCCAATACTTCGCCGGGAGGATTGTCGGGCCATTCCGCACAATATACAATCGGGCCGCGTTGAATCGCTACAAGCTGCCGATCGGCTCCTACATTCGAGGAAGCAAGCACACGCTTCGGTTCCATCGGAAGAAGTAACTCGATGCTGTCGCCCGCACGCCACTTGCGGCGGAGGCGAGCGTAACCCTTTTCAAGCTGTAGCGCAACCGGCCGCCCGTTTACTTTGAGAATCACCGGCTGCGAAGAAGTATCCGCGAAGCGATAGAGAGCACCAGGCAATGTTTCTCCGCGTGCCCAGCCGGGCACACGCACGGCGATCGTGAAGGCCGCCGTCTTAGTGGGCTCAACCGTCATTCGCACCGCGCCGTCCCACGGATAACGGGTTTCCTGAATCATCTTGACGGTAAGCCCAGGCGCCATATCGATCTGCGCGGAACTGGCAGCGAACAGATTGACATAAAGGGCATCGCCCTGATGCGCATAGGCGTAACCGGGGACGGAGGCGATGAAACGGGTAATGTTGCCCGGGCAGCAAGCCACGCCAAACCAGGGGCTGCGCGCATAGTCTCCGGTCGAAGCGAGCGGATTCGGATAGAAGAACAGTGTGCCATCGAGCGAGACACCGGAGATAAGTCCGTTGTAGAGTGTCCGCTCCATCACATCAATGTAGCGAGCGTCGGCGTGCAGCAGGAAGAGGCGATGATTCCAGTAGTCGTTACCAATGGCGGCGCACGTTTCGTTGTAGGCGGTGAGATTCGGCAGTTCGAAATTTTCGCCAAACGCCTCGCCTTTGTGCAGAGCGCCGATGCCGCCGGTGAGATAGAGCTTTTTGGAGACGACGTTTCCCCAGATTGCATCGATGGCCGCAAGATATTCTTTGTCGCCGGTGATCGCGGCCACATCGGCGATGCCGGAATACATGTAGGTCGCGCGAACGGCGTGGCCCACGGCTTCACGCTGGTCGACGACTCGCTCGTGCGCCTGATTGTAGGGGCTACCGCCGCCGCGGCAATCGAGCATGAACTTGGCAAGGCCCAAATACCGTTCGTCGTTGGTAACGCGATAAAGCTTCACCAGACCCATTTCGACGATTTGATGACCCGGATAGATTTTGCGTTTGTCCGGGCCGAAAGTGTTGCAGAGAAGTTCGGCAGACTTCAGAGAAATGTCGAGGAGTGTGCGTTTGCCGGTTGCCTGATAGTGCGCGACGGCGGATTCATACAAATGGCCGAGATTATAGAGCTCATGGCTCAAGACTTCCTCTTGTACCCAGCGCTCTTTGCCTGCCCACTTATGCGGATGCTCAGGATCGATAGTACGCGCGGTGTACAGATAACCATCCGGCTCCTGTGCCGCCCCAATTTTTTGGATCAGGCCATCGATATAGGCCTCGAGCCGGGGGTCTTTTTGAACACTCAGCGTGTAAGAGGCACCTTCAATAACTTTGTAGATATCCGTATCGTCGAACGGATATGGGGGGATCGTACGATCCACTTTTTCGCCGCGAAGCGCAGCCGCGGCACGCTCGAAGTTGCCCACACGCCCGGTTTCCTCACATTTCTTAAAGGCGAAAGGAATCGTGACCGTGCGATTTGTTTCAATGCGGGGAGCCCAGAACGTATCGTTCATACGTACGGCGGTGAATGGAACAGGCTGGACGGGGTAGTCGCGTGGAGGCGGGGTTGCGGCACGTTGTGGCGCCGGACGTAGACCAGAGGCCGCCGCTGCGCCAGCGAGCAACGATCGCCGGGAGACTTTCATTGCTCGATTTTATGCTAACTCGAACAGCCGTGCGGGAGGCAACTCACGCCTGTGCTAAGAAGAATGACGATGCTACAGAGGTACGTGAACAAAATTGTAACTTTCCTCGTATTTTTAGCAGTTTGCCATGCACAGAGCACGACCGGCTCGATCTCCGGACGATTGCTCGATAGCTCTGGAGCGGCGATGTCGAAGATCACGCTGACGCTGCGAAATATGGCGACCGGAGAGGTACGCTCAACGCAATCGGAGGACTCGGGCGACTATCTTTCTCCTGCCGCACCGACCGGCCGCTACGTGATTGCCGCGGAAGCCACGGGATTCAAGCGCGTCGTGAGAGGCCTGATCACTCTGGACGTGAACCAGAACGCTCGTGTGGATCTCACGCTCCAACTGGGATCCGTGAACGAAGTCGTTCAAGTGACGGGCGACGCGCCGCGGTCGATACACGCGACGTTCAGCTTGGGGCTACTGTGGATGCGGCGTGTCCAAGAGTTGCCCCTAAATGGCCGCAATGTGTATGATCTGATGCAACTAACGCCTGGAACCGTCAACGTAAACACCTCACTTACCGGCTCGAATGACGCGAATAACCTGAACGTTAATGGCAATCGGATTCGCGAAAACAACTTCTTTCTGGATGGCGCGTTCAATAATTCGCTATTTCGGAACGGCGGGAACATGGCTCCGAATCCGGACGCGGTGGAAGAGTTTCATCTGATCACAAGCAATTTCGACGCGGAATACGGGAGGCTGCCTGGCTCGGTGATGAACGTGGTGACGAAATCGGGCACCAACGGCTTTCATGGTACGTTGTTCGATTTTCTGCGGAATGATTCGCTGAATGCACGGAACTTTTTTCTGGGCGCGGCAACGCCATTGAAACGCAATCAGTTCGGCGGAACGCTGGGCGGGCCGGTCGTGAAGAACCGGACTTTCTTCTTCCTTTCTTATCAGGGATTGCGCCTCAGAACCAGCAGCTCTGAGAACGGAATCATCGTGCCTACCGCGGCGATGCGTCAAGGCGACTTCTCGGCGCTGGCGCCATCCAAGTGGCCGATCGATCCGCGGACGGGTAAGGCCTTTGCGAACGGAATGATTCCGTCATCGCGTCTGGATCCGGTAGCCACGCAGATTCTGAACAAACTGGTGCCACTGCCGAATAATGCCGCAGGGACATATACGGACCTTGAATCCGCCCCGGTCAACAATGACCAGGGAATCGCGCGTATCGATCACCAGATCACAAATTCGAACAAGATTTCGGGCACGTTATTCATCGACCGGACGAACGGGACGCTGCCGTTCGGCGGTATCAGCAATATCGCAAATTACGGCTTAACCGCCACCAACTATAAGCAGGAAAATGTCGTCGTGAACGATACATGGAGCATCGCGCCGACCCTTCTCAACGAAGCGCGGTTCAGTTACACACGCAATCTTTATGCAACAACCACTCCAATCCGCACAAGCTGGCCAGACTTCGGAAGTCAGGTGACGCTGGGGGCGACGCCCATAAGCGCTAACTTAAGGAACGTGGTTTTTGGTCCAATGTGTACCAGATGGAAAATGCGGCGGACGAAGACTGGGAAGTACTGACGGGTTTATTCCCGGATGGCTGGAAGGAAGAAGCAGCACGCACCGGTGCGGTCGAACGCCTGCGTGGGTTCTCGTCTGTCGAAACGCTCCTGCGGACGTTGTTACTGCATGTAGGCAGCGGCTTTTCTTTGCGCGAGACGGCGCTGCGCGCAAAGTTAGCGGATTGGGCCAGTGTTTCGGATGTGTCGCTGTTAAAGCGACTGCGGAACAGTGAGCCTTGGTTGCGAACACTTTGTGTACATCTGATAGCCGAGAGTGGCTTGGGTCCGCCTTCCGGAAATTCGCCCAGAATTCGGATCGTAGATGGAACCATCGTTAAGGAACCGGGGAAGACGGGGAGCCAGTGGCGGATTCTTTATACGATCCGGTTGCCGGAGTTGGAATGCGATTTCTTCGAGGTCACAGCCGCCGAAGGCGCCGGCAATGGGGAATCCCTGACGCGAATTCCAGCGCAGAACGGAGAGCTAATTCTGGGCGATGCGATCTACGGTGGATTGCCAGGCGTGCTGGCGATGAAGCAGAAAGGGGCCGACGTTTTGATCCGAGTCAACCCGACCACATTCGCGGCGTATGGCCCAAGCAAGCGGCGATTCGACCTGCTACGGCGCGTCACGAAAGCTACTGCCGTCGGCAAGGTACGCGAGTGGAAGGTGTGGCTGCGCGGCAGCAGCGGCGAAGAAGTGGCGGGACGCCTGTGCGTCATTCGAAAAAGCGAGGAAGCCATTCGGCGGGCGCAACGGCGGTTGCGCCGCAAGGAGTCCAAAAAGCAAACCAAACTGAAGCCGGAGACCTTCGAATTTGCCCGCTACGTCATAGTGTTCACTACTTATGAACAGGGCACGGCCGCGCAGGTTTTGCAGTGGTATCGGATGAGGTGGCAAATAGAACTCGTTTTTAAGCGGTTGAAGTCCCTGCTACGCCTGGGCCATCTACCCAAGTACGATGCACGCAGTTCGAGGGCGTGGCTCTATGGAAAACTCCTGATCGCGCTGCTCACGCAAAAACTGATCCGCATGGGACGCGATATTTCCCCCTGGGGCTACGCTCTGCCGGAGTTCGCAGGCCAGCCCCTGGCGTGAATTCTTTTTCGCCTTTCACCAAATCCAGCGGGCCATAGAACCTTTTCTCAGTCTCAAAGAGACTTTGGATCGTTGGCCCGAGATTGAACGTGATTTGGCTGAATCAACTAGGAAGAGGAAATTACAGGACCTCTTCCTGAGTTAATACGTTGCGACTGCCGATTCCGCTGTCATCAGCAGGTCCCGCGCTGCTTTCCCAAAACCCGGTATTTCGGCGATCTTCCACGAGCGAACGCTGTGGGGCATAGCGCGTAATCCTTTGCAGAGCCCCCGCGCCAGTTTCTACTGCTTTGAATGCTGTGGAATGCCCACGAACACGCCTCCGCTAAATGCTCTCGCTTCAGAAACATTGACTCCGGGGTTATAGGAGGCAAACGTACTTTGCGCCTCTGGATCATCGAAGTAAAGCAATGGCCAGGCAAAAAGATAGGCCAAGGCCGGGGACAGTCGCTTACAGGCGGCGATGATGAGCGGTACCGAGGACGTGTCGTTTGCCTGGGCTAATCCTGCCGCCGCGAGAGACGAAACGAAATAGTTGGGCGAACTCAGTGCTTTGCGCAACAGCGGCACTCCACGGAATCTCCCGTCTTGGCAAGAGGCGCAAGGTCATGAGGCAGTTCTTCCATTACCAGCGTGGACGCCGCCTGAAGCGAGAGGTTATGGTCCTCCGCCCAGATCCTAAATTCTGGTGAGGTGGTGTTCGTGCCAATGGGCGTGGGTGCGTCACTTTCGATGGCCGGTTTCGCGAGCGTAACGAGGTAAGTCCAATAAGTTTTCTTCTTGTCGCCCATTCTCACCAAAGCGGACGCTACTCCCGCTTTGATATCCGCGTCGGTTGTCCGGTTGTAATAGCCCTCGAGGACCGGAATCGCTTCCACTGCTCGCTCGTGCTCGATGATGTTGACGTACTTCAGGCGATTCTCCGGCGCGGGATCCGGATCATCGTTTTGAATGTGTCTGATTGCGTCAGCGACTATGTTCGCGTCCTGTGCGCGGGCGGTGTGAGCGGCCGCGATAAGCACGCTGAAAACGATCACGGTGACTGACGGCATATTCGGCGCAACGCAGTGACGTAACTATCTTTTCGGTTGGCTGCGCTATACATCAAATTATCAAAGGCACCGGCGGACGTGGGGTTTCCGGACAAGTGCCATCACAAGGCTCGGGCTGTCCAGACGTGAAGTCGCCATTGTCCCTGAATGCCGTCTTCCAATCACGACTCGGGCAGGCGTACTGTCCGAGTGCCGACATCAACACCAGGGTTTCAAGAAGGACCTCAACCGTAGTAAACCGAGAGAGCTCAAGCTGGAGCTGAACTAGGGCGGATGCAGCGTGAGACCGAAGAGCACAACGATAAGCCGGGGAGAGGAGCAGACGTTTAACACGGGCGCGAGGTCCTCTGATACAGGCGGACCAAGGCCCAGCCAATCACAGCCCCCGCAAAATAGGGAGGAAAATCTGTCCAACCGAAAGTGGTTCCGAGCAGAGCACGACCGGGCAGAGTTCGACGAATCTGTTCCAGCCACACCGGATGCCAGAGTTGCAGAAACTCCAGCGCGCACGTAACGGCCAGGACGATGAGCGCGATACGTGCGGTGGAGCTCGCCGGCGTATTAGTCGCGAACGCCACTACAAAGAAAATCACATAAGCTGCGCCACCTATGCCATCGCGCAATCCAGCTGGCATGGGTGCATCAAAACGAAACCAATAACCGAGGAGTGCAACAAGGAAGAGCCAAACGATGAGGGATAGCCTGTAACGACCCACGATACTTTCCTCGATGCTCTCCGATTATCGTCCGCCGCCTTTCGCAAATTCTTTTCGGGTTCTGTGCCGAATTCCTATCCCGACGACCAGCTCGGCTCCCGAAAGCCAAAGCTCTAGCCTGCCGATGACCTGTTATAAGCGTGCGAAGTAGTGTTCTGGAGCTTGTATACGGTCGGCACCACGTCGCATGAGTAGTTTCCGTGAAGCCTGTTTCTCAGTCTCGGCCTCCTACGCCTCACCTTGACGTTCGAAAACACGGGGCGATAAGAGCGGAGTGCGGCTCAAACGATAGGGGATTGCAAATTGCCCACGGCTTAGAATGGAGATCATCTGTTATGTATTCAATCTAACGGTTATCGATATTTAGCGGAAGCCCTCAATCATCATCAGTTCCTGGCTGTTGCGTTCTATTTCCGGAAAGCAAATATACCGTCCGTCCGAAGAAATCGTCAGATAAGGCGTTACTGGAGTTGAGGGCTCAAATACCAATCTGTCCTCGTGTGATTGCAGGTTGATGAAGCGCAACTCGTGGCGCAACCCCCTCGGCGCCCAATAATAGACACCTTGATTGGTCGCCGCGTAACCGGGCACATCGCTAATTCGCTCCGCCACGCGCGTGATTTCTCCTCCAGCGGCCGACATACGCCAAAGGCCGTTGCCCGAAAACCAATCGGCGAAATAGAGCCAACGGCTGTCCGGCGATTCCTGTGCATTTGTAACGCTGCGAGGGACCATCAGGGTCGCCGGACCGCCGCTGGCCGGCATCTTGTAGAGTTCAACCTTTCCCGAACGGCTGGAGGAGAAATAAATCGAGTTGCCGTCCCGCGAATAGTTGGGAAAAAAATCATCTGTCGTGTCGTTTGTTACGCGGGTGGTGTGTCCGGTATCAGTAGCGACGCGATAAAGCTGCCACCGTCCGCCCGGCGGCGTCGTTCTGAAGTACACGAGAGACTTCCCATCCGGCGCCCAGTCGCCGAGTGCGAGCGTGGCGTCCAGTGAAGTTGTCAGCGCGGCACCAAGCTGTTCGCCGATCGGAACTGTCCAGATACCGAATTCGCCGAAGCGCGAAGAGCCAAAGGCGATCGATTTGCCGTCCCGAGAATAACGCGGGAGAAAATCTTCCCCCGTCGTCGACGTGAGCCGCTCGGGATGGCCGGAGACGCGGTCGACGGTATTCAGCGGCAGCCGGTAGAGATTTACGAACCGCTGCGCGGATGGATAGATAAGGCGGCCGGTTTTTGGACTGAGCGCAATTCCGCCAGTGGTCAGAATTGCCGGCACGGGTACAGCCGGCGAACTGGACGATAGCGCAACTTTGTGCAAGCGCATCGCCTGTGGCTGGCCGGCGCTTAGCAGAAGTTCCCCATTGTTTATCCAGGCAGCAGAAAAGTTGATGAGGGCCGAGGTGTGTATTTCAGTAACTGGACCAATTGGCTCGTACGCCTTGCCCAGCCGCGTCCACATGGCACGGCCCTCAAAGGCTCCGGCCACCCGCACGAACGCGAAGCGATCGCCGGCGGGTGAGAATGCCGGATCCATGTCGCCGTTCCCGGCGCCTTGCCCGGCGGCCTTTGCCGTCAATGGCCGCCGCTCTGCCGTATCGATCGAGATGAGATCGAACTTCGGGCCGGTTGTATCACCCGCTCTCAAATCTGGAACCGCCAGGTAGCGGCCGTCAGGAGTCCAGGCAAGCAGCGAGTGCCCTTCGGGCGAAACATCGATACAAGCGATATCCGTTAACTTTCGCTCGCTTCCGCCGAGCGGCGAGGTCATCACCACCGAACACTTGCGATTCCCCAAATTGCGCACGAATGCGATTCGTTTCCCGTCGGGCGACCACGTCGGCGAGCCTTCATTAGCGGAATCATTCGTGAGCCGCAACAGATCGTTCGACCCGATTAGTCTCACGTACAGATTGAAGTTTCCCTGTCTCGCGCCATTCCATGCAAACACGACTTGGGAGGCATCGGGTGAAAAGCTCGGATTCCGGGCGATTCCACCACTCGATGTAATAGGAATGGGAGTTAGATCCTTGCTGGGGGCGCCGCGCCGCGTTCCTATCGAATACCCAAAGACCGCGGTAAGCACGGCGAGGACGATCGCCGCGACGGCCGCTGTAGGCCAGATCCATCGCCAGGTCGACGGCTCCGCGGCCACCACCGGCGCCCAACCCGGGCTCAATATCTCGGAAAAGTGAGCTCGCAAGGACCTCAGGTCGCGATACAAATCTCGGGTACTCTCGAACCGGGCGGTAGCTTCCTTGGCGAGACAACGCTCGATAATCCAGCGCAGCGGTGCTGGCACCGCCTGCGGGAGAGGCTCAGGGTCCGCTTCGATGATCGCGGCCATTGTTTGCGCTGCCGTCTCGCGCTGAAAGGGCCGGTTGCCACTCGCGAGTTCGTAAAGCATTACGCCGAACGAAAACTGGTCGGAGCGCGCATCGAGCGGTAGGCCGCCAGCCTGTTCCGGGCTCATATACGAGACGGTGCCTAACACCGTTCCGGGGTTCGTCGCACCGGCCGTTTGCGTCGCATCTTCATCGGCGAGAGCCGTGCCGGCGTGCTTAGCCAAGCCGAAATCGAGGATCTTCACCCGGCCGTCGCGTGTAACCAGAACGTTAGCCGGTTTGAGGTCGCGGTGAATGATGCCGGCTGCGTGCGCAGCGGACAGCCCGTCTGCAATCTGAACAGCCAGATCCAGTAATTTGCGTGTGTTTTGGACCGGTTTGATTGGCACGCCGTCTATGCATTCCATGACGAGATAGTCCGGCCCGATGTCAAAAAGCGAGCAGATGTTGGGATGGTTGAGGGCGGCAATCGCCCGAGCCTCACGTTCGAAGCGCATGGAGAACTGCTCCTGTGAGCTTTTGATCGCGACAATGCGATCGACCCGCGTGTCGCGTGCCTTCCACACCTCACCCATGCCGCCTGCGCCGAGAGGGGATACGATCTCGTATGGACCCAAGCGTATACCTCGCGCCAAGCTGGACATTGCTCCTAGATTGTAGCTGTGGAATTGCCAAGCGGCGACATGGGAACAATCTAACGAACTGCGCGGGAACGGTGGTCGTTAAGTCCTAAGCGTTGATCGGAACCCCTGAGGAAGAGGCGTTCCATTCCATTGACACCCCATTGTGGTCCAGCACACACCGGCGCGCCATTCGCTGGTATCGCTGTTTTGCAGTCTCAACTTCCCTATCGCCGATCATTATCCGGAACTTGTCTTCAGACTCCGCAACCTCATTTTCTGGCCAGAAATGGACAGTTGTCGGGTAATCAGGGCTTAACTTAAGTCAGTGACATAAACTTTGGTCTGGTTCAGGGACCTACGATTTTGCAAGCTATGGTGCGCCCAGTCATTCAAGTTTCTGGAGTCCGCAAGACCTATGGCCAAACGGTGGCTGTCGATGACGTGTCGTTCGAGGTAAACGATGGGGAGATCTTTGGTTTAATCGGGCCCAACGGCGCGGGAAAAACGACCACGATGGAGTGCATCGAAGGTCTGCGCAAGCCCGACCGGGGCGCTATCTCAGTTCTGGGTCTAGATCCCTTTCGTCAGGTCTACAAGCTGCAGGATCGCATCGGTGTTCAGCTCCAGCAGGCGCAGCTGCAGAAGCGGATCAAAGTGTGGGAGGCGGTAGACCTCTGGGCTTCGCTTTACCAGAAGAAAGCGATAGACACTGAACACTTACTCGAACAGCTTAGCCTCACCGATAAGCGAGATGCCTGGTTTATGAACCTCTCCGGAGGTCAGAAGCAGCGGCTATTTATTGCGCTTGCGCTGATCAACGATCCGGATGTGGTATTTCTCGACGAGCTGACCACGGGGTTAGACCCGCAGTCGCGGCGGGCGATCTGGGATCTCGTGCGCGGCATCCGAGATCGCGGCAAGACCGTCTTTTTGACAACTCATCTGATGGAGGAGGCCGAGCGGTTGTGCGACCGGGTAGCAATCATCGAGCATGGACGGATCATCGATATCGACAGGCCGGAAAGGCTCGTCGACCGACACTGCCCTGAGCGAACCGTCGTTCTCGCCACTGACGATCCCATCGCTGAAAAGTGCCTTCGTTCGATCCCGGGAGTTGAGGCGGTGATCTGCAATGACATGCGATTCACCATTCGCGGTCGGGGTGACGACCTGGTGACCGAGGTGATTCACTGTCTGTCCGAGAATCGGATCCGGGTGACGGATTTCCGCACGATCCTCCCCAACCTGGAGGACGTCTTTCTCAAGCTGACCGGTCACTCGATTCGCGAGTAGGCCCAATATGATGCTGCGTGGACTTTGGAAACTGACTTGGATCGAGATCAAGATCTTCCTGCGCGAGCCGCTGGGCGCATTCGGCACGATCGGTTTCCCTGTCCTGGTCTTCCTCGTGTTGGGTCGAGTAGCCGGCAGCAGAGTCGCACCATCCTCACTAGCCGCCAGCGGTTTTATCCGCGTGGGCCTGCCGGTTCTTGCGTCGCTGCTAATCGCCATCAGTGCTGTGCTTTCCCTGGTCACGATTATCTCGATCTACCGTGAAGGCGGCATCCTCAAGCGGCTCCGCGCGACGCCGTTACGCCCGCAGACGATCCTTACCGCCCATGTGGTTGTCAAGCTGATACTCACTGCGGTCACACTGGCCTTGATGGTCCTGGCGGGCAAGCGTTACTACCCGGTCGCCGTTCATGTTCCATTGTTCTCGTTCACGATCGCGCTGCTGATTAGCACTTGGAGCATCTTGTCGATCGGCTTTCTCATCGCCAGCATTATTCCCACGGCGCGCTTCGCGCAGCCGATCGGCGCCATCATTCTGTACCCGATGATCGCTGTCTCGGGACTTTTCGTGCCCGTTGAATCGCTGCCTCCTGTGCTTCACGCGGTGGCGCGAGTGCTGCCGCTAAGCTACGCTGTGCATCTGCTTCAGGGAATCTGGAACGGCGACGCGTGGTCGGCCCACATGGGCGACGTAGCGGCACTGGCTGCGGTATTTGCCGTTTGCACGGCGCTCTCGGCGAGGGTTTTTCGTTGGGAGTAGCAAGATTGCTCGACGCTCTGTTCAGCACAGCATGACTCGCGCTCTACTGCGAGCCAACTCAGGCAAAGGGATAAATGGGCTGCGGGGAACTTTCGGATTTCACTGAGTGGCAGTATTTAATACGATGTTAAATACAAGATCGTCTTCAGTGACGTTGATCGTACGCTCTGTCGCAGTTTCATCCTTTGTCATCCTGATCTTGTGCTGCCCAACTGTGAGACGTAGCGTAATCGGCGTCCGGGCCTTCGGCTTACCATCCACTGAGAGTGCTGCGCCTGGCGGGTCAGAGATCAGACGAACTGTTTTCAGCTCCCCCGGCAAAGACGCAAACGATTCTGTACTCTCCGGTACCTGCACGATGCGCTGTACGGGATCATAGCCCGGCGCTGACATCAAAAACGTGTGGCGACCGTGTGGAAGCGGCAACTCGCATGGTGTCAGACAAGTTAGTCGACTGTTGTTGTCTACAACCACACGCGCCAGCGCCGGATTGCTTCTGAAGTAAAACGAGACTGGCGAGGGACCTGTATCGGACTGTGCCAATGTGACGGGCAGCGAAGGGGGTTGGTTTGGCGGCATCTCTTCGTTTAGAGTCGTCACGGGCGCGGGTGTCCTTTGAGAGGCGTCGGCGCCGTCCGGCGGTTGGAGTCTGAGCGGCGGTCGTATAGTCCCGGCCAAACTCGAGTGACTTCCTTGCCGAATACTAAAAACGAACAGCCCGGCTCCGGCAAGCACCAGCATCGCTGCAATTGCCGAAAGTTTCGCCCGAAACGAAGAGCTGCTCAATACGGAGTGACCTTCTGAGCTTGTGGCGTACCGTAATGGAAAACTGGATAAGGGAGAATGGTCCAGTTCGCCAGGCAACGGGCAGCGGATGGCCAATTGACGATTCGGATCGAAAGAGAAGAAATCTATTGCTTCGAGGCCGGTCCGGGACCTGTCGGTCTTTGGAATACGAGACGCGGACGCCCGCCGCTGGTCTTGGCGGTGCGATTCCAGCAGGTCTTCGATTTCAATGTTGAGCTCTTGAAACAGGCGCTCGCCAGGATGGCGGCGCAAGACGTCCCGGCATATATCGAGGGCTCTCGCAAAGTTACGTGATTCGACCGCCCTTCTTCCTTCGCTGTAGGAATTCTGCAGCTCGTCTCGTTCTGAGCGAATTTGCTCGTAGAGGGCTAGATATTGTCCGTCCGTGCTGGGGGGGCCGGGCGCGCGCTTGCCAAGAGCGATCGCTTTTTCGAGATTGCCTAGAGCGCTACTGATTTCGCCGTTGCGATACGCGTTCAGAGCGGCATCGTACAATTGCTGCCTTTCTTGATGCAGCATGCCTATTTCGTATTCGCTACGGTCGACCGCGGCGAGCAGATCTCTTGCCTGCATGTTGGCGGGATCTAACTTCTTTATCTCGTCAATTGCCTGACGCGAGTTTGCAAACAGCTTATTGTCGAAATGCTGCTGAGCGATTTGAAACCATTTCTCGATTTGGCACGCGCTCTGCTGGCGATCGATCTCGCGCCTCATGGCGATGGCATCGACATTCGCTGGATCGAGATCCAGGACCCTTTGCACACTTTGCAGGGCTAAAGGATACTCCTGCTCCTCCATCCTCGTGCGTGCACTCTCAATTAATTGGTAAATTGTTCGCGATCTGTCCGCCTGATCTGTTTTTACACGCAGCGCAGACATCTCAGGGTCGAAATTCCCTTCGGACTCGAGTTCGTCCAGGATATCTGTGGCCAACTGGAAATCGCCATCGTTCAGCGCTTTTTTAATGCGGTTCATGCGAGGATGAACCTTACTCCGATCGAGCAACTCGATGTGCTCGTTCCTTATCGCGCGCTGCAGTATTTCCGAAAACTGTCGAGCGCTCGAAAAACGATGATACGGCTGCTTGGCCATCGCTTTGTGTACGACCCGGCTGACTTGATTGTTTACGGCGGAATTTAACTGGGAGATCGGAGCCGGTACATGAGATCGAATGGCATCAATAATCTCCTGGGCTGTACTTCCTTCAAACGGCTTCCGTCCCGTGAGGGCTTCGTAACAAACAACACCAAGGGAAAATATGTCGGACCTCAAACTGGCGGGCTTCAGTTCGAGTTGCTCGGGCGCCATGTACGGTAGCGTCCCTTTCAAAAAAGCCCTGCTCTCGGCGTCAGCCAGGTGGACGACCCCGAAGTCAATGATTTTCACGGTATCGTCGTCCATGACGAAAAGATTGCTGGGCTTCAAGTCGCGATGAATGAGCCCGCGACTATGCGCGGCCTGAAGTCCGCGGCACGCCTGGCAAACGATCTCGATGCTGCGCTCCGGAGTAAGCCGTGGCCCTCTTGCCTTCATTAGCGCGTCGAGCGTGGTGCCTGGCAAAAGTGGCATTACGAAGTACGGTCTGTGCTGGCCGTTTTCAACAAAGTTGCCGATATCCAGAACGTCGACGATATTAGGGTGGCTGAGCTGCGCAAGAACGCTCCATTCCCTTTGAAAAAGGTCAATGGATGACGGGTCCACGTCGTCCTTCAGCGTTTTAACGGCGACAAAGCGCTTGGTGACGCTATCGAAAGCTTTGTAGACGACACCCATCCCGCCTTGACCGATAGGTGGGCCTTCGATTCGATAACGAAAACCGAGCGTAAGGGCGCTTGCCATGGGTAGTACTGACAACTAGGTGGATCCGTTTAAGCGATCGATTGGTTCTCTCGACTCGGCGGCATCCAAGCCATCTGCACTATTGTAGAAATTACCTTGCCACAGGGGCACAAATGTCATTGTAGCCGTGAAGCTTGGAAGTTCACCGGTCCAAACTGGTTCACAAAAACGCCGAACTTTTCTCCTCGATATCTCAGTCACTTACCCGCCAACGCCTCTCGCCGGCGCATCCCATGGGCCAAACTCACGCACGTATGGCTAAGCTCCATCCACAAACGGGACCTGTCACGGCCGCCGGCAAAGAAATTTCG